>ERZ1106969.357-NODE-357-length-49193-cov-4.300969_pt1 | contig 49193 bp, 37 predicted proteins | sample MGYA00403685_ERZ1106969 | MGnify/ENA primary metagenome ERZ1106969 (study PRJEB35170, sample SAMEA104062416) | human gut metagenome | biome: human gut; feature: human-associated habitat; material: faeces | place: Denmark | collected 2012-05-18 ... | reverse complement strand
CGCTACTTCTTGTGCTTGTCACAAGAAGGTTCGTTTTTCTGTGCATCGCGAAGCGCGTTACTGGTCACGGAGTGAACAGTAACTAATGAATAGCTGCAGGGCGGCGAGTGATAAAGAGATGGAAGACAGGGTGGAAGATTTCCGCCCTGTCTTCTTTAACAATAAACATAGGCTCATTGGTAATATTAAGTTTTTTGCGCACCGTGAAGCTGTTATTGAGTTCGAAGTGGTTAGCATGTGCAAAGTGAAATAAGTATGGAAAATTGGCAGTCTTTGTTGTAAAATAATGAGAACGCTTTTCGGGCAAATGAAGAAAGACCCGGAAACAGAGATGAATGGTCAGAAAGAGGGGAAAAACAGTGGCAAAGCTTCTTCGGGAACTAAAAGGAGTAGGAGAAAAGACGGAAAAACTATTTCAGAAGATCGGTATCACCACAACAGATGACCTGCTCCATTACTATCCAAGAAATTACGACTCATATGAGGCACCGGAGGAAATTGGTTCTTTGAAGGAGAACTCCGTGGTGTCTGTTCGTGGAACTGTCACTGCCGGAGTCTATGTAAACAGGATTCGTAATCTCCAGGTGATCTCCGTCACTGTGGCAGATACCACCGGAAGACTTCCTGTGGTATGGTTTAATGCCCCCTACTTAAAAAATACCCTGAAAAAAGGCAGCTGCTTCATTTTCCGCGGCAAAATCTCCAGAAAAAAAGGTCACCTGGAGATGGAGCATCCGGAGATTTTTACTCCGGCGGCTTATGAGGAAATCCTTCACAGCATGCAGCCCATATACGGACTTACTGCAGGGCTTACAAACAAACTGATAATCAAGCTGATGCACCAGATCCTGGATGAACAGAGCCTGCAGACAGAATTTCTCCCAGATGAGATTAAGGAATTTTATCACCTGGCAGATGATAATTATGCCATCTCTACTGTCCATTTTCCAGGCAATATGCAGGAACTTCTGGCGGCGCGAAAACGCCTTGTGTTTGACGAATTTCTTTTGTTTATTCTGGCAGTACAGATCTTGAAGGGAAAAACAGAAGAAGCTCCCAATGCTTTTCCCATGAAGCCGGTATGGACCACAGAACAGGTTATGGAAGGTCTTCCTTATCATCTGACAAAGGCACAGCTAAACGCCTGGCATGAGATCGAAAGAGACCTTTGCGGGCATACCCTTATGTCCCGGCTGGTTCAGGGCGACGTTGGAAGCGGAAAAACGATTCTGGCTTTTCTGGCAATGATCCTTACTGTGGAAAATGGCTATCAGGCAGCATTGATGGTGCCCACAGAGGTACTTGCAAATCAGCATTTTGAAGCATTTACGAAATTGATGGAGGAACAGGAGATTTCATCCTGCCATCCGGTTCTTCTTACTGGCTCAACCACCCAGAAAGAGAAAAGAAGAATCTATGGAGAAATTGCATCCGGGGAGGCAAATGTGATCATTGGAACTCACGCCCTGATCCAGGAAAAAGTGGTGTACGAGAATCTTGGTCTTGTGATCACTGATGAGCAGCATCGCTTTGGCGTGAAGCAAAGAGAGGCGCTGACCACCAGGGGAAATGCACCGCATGTGCTGGTTATGAGTGCCACTCCCATCCCCAGAACTCTTGCAATCATTGTATACGGGGATCTGGATATTTCCATTATAGATGAGCTTCCTGCCATGCGTCTCCCGATTAAGAACTGTGTAGTTGGCACATCTTATCGCCCGAAAGCCTACTCCTTTATAGAAAGGCAGGTGCGGGAAGGGCGCCAGGCATATGTGATTTGCCCTATGGTAGAAGAAAGTGAGGGGGCAGACGGGGAAAACGTGACGGACTATACAGCACGGCTGAGGGAGATTTTCCCATCAGACATCACCATTGGAATGCTCCATGGAAAAATGAAGCCCAAGGAAAAGAACGGGATCATGGAACAGTTTGCAAGGGGAGAAATCCAGGTGCTGGTGTCTACTACAGTAGTGGAAGTAGGTGTAAATGTGCCAAATGCTACGGTGATGATGGTAGAAAATGCAGAGCGGTTCGGACTTGCACAGCTCCATCAGCTGAGAGGGCGTGTTGGACGTGGAGCGTATCAGTCTTACTGTATTTTTATGCAGGGAAATGAAGAGGAAGAGACCTCCAGAAGACTGGAGATTTTGAATAAATCGAATGATGGATTTTTTATAGCAGGGGAGGATCTGAAGCTTCGGGGACCGGGAGATCTGTTTGGAATCCGTCAGAGCGGACAGCTGGAGTTCCGGATCGGAGATATTTATCAGGATTCAGATGTACTGAAAGCTGCCAGTGACGCCGCAGGAGGAATTCTGGAGCTTGACAGGGAGCTGGAGCTGCCCCAGCACGAAAAATTGAAAGAAAGATTGAATGCTTATATGAAATATGACCTTGAGAACCTTGGTTTGTAAGGTTTTGCAGGGAAATAGATGACGAAAAAAATAAGAAAATCCATCCTTTTTTTGGTAATAACTGTGCAAGAAAACAAAAATTATCAGGATTTTAAGATTTGTACCCGAGGATTTCCTAAAATTAACAGGTTTTGTTTGTATACTTTTACCTATGAATTCAGAGAAATGGTTTGTCAAGGGGGATTTTATCAGAACTTGCAAAAAAAAATGATTCGTAGTATTCTATCATAGAAGCGAAAACGAAGATTATATTCACCGTCAAGGAGGCTATTATAATGGCTACGAAGAGAACTACAAAAAAGGCAGAAACAATGGCGGCCAAGAAGGCTGCTAAGACTGTAGCTGAGGTTAAAGCTACAGCTGCAGCAGAGGTAAAGGCTGAGCCAAGTAAGGCAGAGGCTGTTAAGACAGCTGTTGTTGAGACTGTGAAAGCGGCTACAGAGACTGTTAAGGCTGCTACTGAGAGTGTTAAAGAGACTGCGAAAGAGGCTGTTAAGGAGACTGCAAAGGCTCCGGCTAAGACAGCTGGGAAGGCAGAGGCTAAGAAGCCTGCTGTTAGAAGAACTGCTAAGAAGGCTGCTGTTGCAGCTGAGGAGATTTTTATTCAGTATGCAGGCAAGGAATTTACTACTAAGGATGTAGTAGCAAATGTGAAAAAGGCCTGGACAGAGATGACCGGAAAGAAAGAAGAAGATATCCAGGATATTAAAGTTTACGTTAAGACTGAAGAGAATAAGGCATATTATGTAGTAAACGGTGAAGCAGAGGGACATTACGTAGAACTGTAATTTTCCCTATATGAATGGCTTCAGGGAGTGTGTGAGTGCGTTCCCTGAAGCCTTTTTGATTTCGAGGGACGTGAGAGGAAGTGGGTGCCGTCTGGGGGCGGTGCCGAAATGGGGTGTCTGGCTCCGCCGCCTAGTGATCTATAAAATTGCAAACTCGCCCTTGCAGGGCTCAGACAGTGCAATTTTATAGATCGCTATGCTCGCCAGACGCCCCATTTCGGCAATGCCCCCAGACGGCACCCACTTCCTCTCACTGGTTACTGGGAAGGGACGGCGGCTGCAGGCAGCGCCTGGGGATAGGAAAAATTGTATAGGGTGGAGAAAAGTTGTGCAGGACAGTGCTTAGTGTGGGGAAATAAATTGCTGGACAAAAGGGGGTAAATAGGATAAAATATTTAGATATAGACAGGAGTAGCCCCTTGATTTGACAAGGGGTCTTTTTATGAAAGGAATAAAGTATGTTTAATGAGATTGATTTCAGTAAGATAGATACGGGTATTACACCGCCTCAGGATGATACAGAGCGTCAGTATTATTATATGGCGAAGCTGGCGGAGATGGTGGCTTTGAGGGAGCGGGAGCTGGGACGGAGGATTACTTATTGTCTGCAGACGTTTGGATGTCAGATGAATGAGAAGCAGTCTGAGGTTGTCGCAGGGATTATGGATGAGATTGGATTTAAGAGACAGGAAACAGAGGATGCGGATGTTGTGATTTATAATACCTGTACGGTTCGTGAGAATGCCAATCTTAAGGTGTATGGCCGTCTTGGTAAGCTGCATAGTCTGAAGAAGTCTAATCCGGATATGAAGATTGTTTTGTTTGGGTGTATGATGCAGGAGAAGCAGGTTGTGGATAAGATCCAGAAGGATTATCCATTTGTCAATCTGGTGTTTGGAACCCATAATATTTTTAAGTTTGCAGAGTTGTTTTATGAGATGGAGAATCTTGACAGCCAGCTGATCGATATCTGGGAGGGTACGGACAAGATTGTGGAGGAGTTGCCTACAGAGCGTAATTATTCTTTTAAATCTGGCGTGAATATTATGTTTGGATGCAATAATTTCTGCAGCTATTGCATTGTACCTTATGTAAGAGGGCGTGAGAGAAGCCGTGAGCCGGAGGCGATTGTGAAAGAGATAGAGGCTCTGGTGGCGGATGGCGTTACAGAGGTTATGCTTCTGGGACAGAATGTAAACTCTTATGGAAAGACTTTGAAGGATCCGGTGACGTTTGCACAGCTTCTTGAGAAGGTGGAGCAGATCGAGGGACTGAAGAGAATCCGGTTTATGACTTCTCATCCGAAGGATCTATCTGATGAGCTGATCGAATATATGAGTAAGAGCAGGAAGGTGTGCCATCATCTGCATTTGCCTATGCAGTCTGGCAGCAGCCGTATCCTGAAGATCATGAACCGGCATTATGATAAGGAGAAGTATCTGGGACTGGTGGAGAAAATCCGTACAGCGGTGCCGGATATTTCCCTGACTACAGATATTATTGTAGGTTTCCCGGGTGAAACTGAGGAGGATTTTCAGGAAACTCTGGATGTAGTGGAGAAATCTGATTTTGATACTGCATTTACCTTTATCTATTCCAAGAGAAGCGGCACTCCTGCGGCGAAGATGGAGGATCAGGTTCCGGAGGATGTGGTGAAGGATCGTTTTGACCGCCTTCTGAAGCTGGTTCAGGAGAAAGGAAGAGAAGTTTCTTCCAGATTCCAGGGCGAAGTTCAGGAAGTTCTTGTTGAGACGGAGAGCAAAGAGAAGGGGATTTTCACAGGAAGAACCCAGTACAACCTGCTGGTTCATTTTCCGGGAACCCCGGATCTTCTTGGCAAGTATGTGAAGGTGCGTCTGGATACCTGTAAAGGCTTCTATTACATGGGAACAAGAGTGGAGGATTAAAGCACCTGCCGAAGATTTATATATCAGATTTTTTGATTCTGTAATCCTGACTATGAATAAAAAGCAATATTTGGCAAAAAGGCTACTGTCACTCCGTGACCAGTAACACGCTTTGCGATGCGCAGAAATCATGTATTCGCATGATTTCGCGCTGAGATCCCCGGGTTTCCTGTGAACTTTGTTCACAAAAAACACCTCGCGGAACGTTACCATTGAACCGTAAAGTAAAAAGCGCAAATAATATAAATAATTACAAAAAAGGTTGCATTTTTGTGATAAATAGTGCAATATTATTATATTGAACACTCGTGGGAAAGGCGGCACCTGTAATGTTTAAAGGGCTGTGCAGGAAATTTTATGCATTGTTGAGGAAAGAAGCAGTTCATGAGAATGAGCCTCAGCGTATATTGTTCCTTCTCAGAATTATATTGTTGATTCTGGGACTTTATTTTCTGATCATTCCGTTAGTATTCTGCATTGTGGGACCGAAGACAGAGGTCTGGACAGGATATATTTTCGCAGCAATGGCGGTTGCTGCTTTTTATGCAACATACCGGTTGAAGGTACACACCAGTGTGCTTGTCTGCAGCAGTCTGCAGCTGGCATGGATAATTGTGTTTGTGATTCTCTATGGATGGGACTGCGGTATTCAGCATCTGATGTTTGAGATGCTGGTACTGGTATATTTTGCTGTCTACAATTCTCTTGTGTATAAGGTCAGCTATACAGTAGTTCTGTTTGCAGTACGATTCAGCCTGTTTTTGTACTGCAGGGTAAATATTTCTGTTTTTGCCCTGACAGAAACGGCTACAGTTGTATTACAGATCATAAATACCATTGTGACGTTTGTGCTTATGGCTGTAGCGTGCAGTATGTTCAGCTCCAATGTGGAATCTGCGGAGAAGAAGCTGGTGCTGTATAATGAGCAGTTGAAGAAACAGGCAGGGACCGATCCGCTGACAGGTTTGTGGAACCGCCGTCAGATGATACAGTACATTACGGAGAAGCGCAGGAAAGAGCCTGTTATGGCGTTTACCATTGGTATGGGCGATATTGATTTCTTTAAGAGAATTAATGACCACTGGGGACATGACTGCGGAGATGCGGTACTGGTATGGATCACACAGCACATGAGCCGGGAACTGGGTGAGCATGCCAAATTGTGCCGCTGGGGAGGCGAAGAATTCATCTTCTTTTTCCCGGATATGAACGGAGACGAAGTATGCCTTATGCTCAACACTTTTCGCATGAAGCTGGGCAACGATCTGTTTGACTGGAGGGGAGAATGGATTCCGGTTACTATGACGTTTGGCGTGGAGGAGAATGATTTCAAGTCCAATATAGACACCTTGCTGAAAAATGTGGATGCGAAACTTTATATGGGCAAAGAACAGGGAAGAGACCGGGTGATCTATTAAACTCACCGGGTCTTTTGTCGAATTAACAACAGTAATAAGCAGGAGAATAAAACTTGTATGTATACAGTTGAAGAAATAAAAAATAAAGTAAAAACAGGAACCTGGACAAAAGAGGATGTGGCACGCTGTGTGGAGGAGCTGAAGCAGATATCGGATTTTACTGTTTATACAGAAGAAATCTATTATATAAGTTATGGGATTTTTGCCTATAATTTTCGGGAATATGCCTATCCTCTGATCGAAATCTGCCGGGAGGCCGGAGTTCACATGGAGCGTTCCAAGGAGAAATCCAGACTTTATCTTGCCCTGGTAAGACTTTATTTCTGCCTTGGTTTTCCCCCGAAGATTGTGGAATATGGCCTGAAATATGCCAATTCCGGATTTACCTTAAGATCCCCTCTGAAATCTGTTTATAACACTATCGTAGCCGCTTTTTCAGACTGTGGACTGTTTTTTGAGGCGGATTTTTATCTGGAGAAAATGATGGATATTTCCAGACTGGATCCCTGTGACAGCAGTGTGGATTTCTGGAATTCGGATACTTTAAATGAGCTGGTCTATTATGACAGCAAGGTTTACGTGAAGCTGGGCATGGGAGATGTTGCAGGCGCGGAGCAGGCGGCAGTGGATATGCAGGCGATTCTTACAGAACGGGAGATTCCTGAAGATGGCAGAGCCTTTTTCCTGCTTCAGAAGGAATTTACGGACTTGTATCTTCGCCTTTACCAGCAAAAAGACAAGGCGGTCATTGCGGAAGAATTTAACAGCTATATGAAGAAAATGGAAGCCGGGGAGGGTGCCAGGGATACCTTAAGCTTCTGCGTCTGCTATTTCGGAGAGTTCCTTCAGGTAATGGCGGAGGAAGAACGCTGGGACGATATTATACGTATTGGCAGCTACATTAAGAATGCCCGGAATTTCAGCGGAAGCTTCTGTCCGGTTTATAAGCTTATGCGCACGGCTGCATACGGAAGTGACCGGGAAGAGCTTCGGAGACAGATACCGGAATTCGAGAGAATGTATCTGGAGTCTCTGGAGCAGGAGAAGGAGAATTACGACCAGATGGTACGTCTCCTTACCCGTGAGGAGCTTCGGATTGAACGCCTGAAGGTGTCCATGGAGAAGGATGCCCTTACCGGCTGTCTGAACCGTGCGGCTTTTGACCACAACAGCAAGCGCTTTATGAAGAATCATAAGAAGGGCAGCCTTGTATTTATTGACCTGGATTATCTGAAGCTGATCAATGACTGCTATGGCCATGAAAACGGAGACCGTTACCTGGTGTGTTTTGCAGAGAATATGAAGTGTGCTATGGACAGGCAGGATCTTCTGTACCGGTATGCAGGAGATGAGTTCCTTATTTTGTCTGCACTGGAGCCGGAGCAGATACAGGAACGGCTAAACGAAATTCTGGAAAAGAGCCCGATCCATTTTGATATTAACGGAGAAATCCGCAACATCAGCTTTTCCTATGGCATTGTGGCATTTGAGGAAAAAAAGGGAAAAATCGCAGATTTGGTGAAGGAAGCGGATCAAAGAATGTATCAGTGCAAGAGCCGGAATCATGAGCGTATTTCCAAAAGAGGTGCGGCGGAATGATCACGCGGGAAAATATTATTCATTTTTACACCAAATACAAAGAAAATCTGAAGACGGAAGATCAGATTCAGGAGAATCTGCTGAAGGCAGAAGACCAGGAGGCGTGGATCGAAAATCTGAAGAACAAATCCAGAATGATGCGCAGGCTTTACATTGAGAATGAGGCACTTCTGAATCTGTATATCCGCCCCTTCCTTGACGGGGAGGCGAGCCTGAACGAGGAACTGGCGAGAGAATTTCTGCATCAGATCCGCATGGCCGATGAGGAGGGCTATGAGGATAACCTTGCCATGCTGGAAATTCTGGAGCTTCTGGATGGATATTTTCAGAAAAGTGATGATCTGGACTCTTATATCTGGACCCTGAATCTTCTGGGAAATTTTTATAACCGTCCCTTCAGTGATGAAGATGGAAAGAAAGGAGCCATGTATTTTGACAGACTGCGGGCACTTTCTTCCAGATATTTTGAGATTGAGGATTTTGACGTAAGGAAGCGAATCCTTTTTTCCTATTATAATTTTCCGATCGTGTTGATGAACTTTAACCTGGACACGTCCAAGGAGCTTTTGCAGTACATTGATGAGGCACTGGAATTTTATAATGATGAGAAAGTCCGGGAATTAGACGGAGAGAGGTTTGATTTTGATGAACTGATCGAAGAACTGAATTATGATCTTCTTGGAAATTCAGTCCTGAGATTTACCGTGAGGGAGATTGATCCGAAGCTTCTTTCCAGAGCATCCCGGGTTCTGGAAGAATATTATCAGCGTGAGCTTGAGAAGAATCCGGAGCCCTACGAAATGTTGGATGAAATATACTGTAATTATAAGTCCTGTCTGTTCTATCAGGGGAAGATAACCTGCACAGAGCTTCTGGAGGATTATCGGAAATTCTGTGAACACAGTATGGAGCATGACGATCTGGACAGCCAGGAGGGAGTGTCTTTTTCTGACAGCCGCTATTTTCAGGTTGCGATCAACCATCTGCCGACGATTTTGGAATTGTTGGAGAAATATGCGGATGAATATCACGGAGCACCAGATCTCCGTGATTTTTGTGTATCCAATTATGTGCATGCTATTCGCAGGCTGTCCAGGACAGAAAACGATACCTTTGTGAATGATGTAGTATGGCGTTCTCTCAGGGATGTGTTGAAATATATTACCGGAGATGAAATAAACACCCTGGTTCTTATGCAGATCATGGTAAGCCGGGATGAAGGCACTGCCATGCACAGTGCAATGGTGGAGCAGATTGCCAGGCGAATTCTGAATGTAGTGATGAAAAAGCGGCCGGAGCTTCTGATTGGAACCTTTGGTTATGAGAATGTGGTGGAAGTGCTGGAAAATCAGGAGACGATTCTGGACTATGTTTCCCAGTCTGCACAGCTTCTGGATATTGGAATGATCAGACTTGCATCTATTGTGAACAAGCAGTCACGGCAGCTGACACAAAGGGAAAAGAATGGTATTTTCAGCCATCCCTGTGAAGGGGCTAAATTCGTCGAGGAGATTCCGGCTCTTCGCAAATATCGGGATGCTGTTCTGGGACATCACAAATCCTGGGATGGAAAAATAGGATATCCGGCAGATTTTGACAATACCAGGTCAAATGAGCGTATTCTTATTGAAATACTGCATATCAGCGATTGTCTGGATGCAGCCACTGACTTTGTGGGACGAAGCTATAAGAATGCCAAGAAGCTGGAACAGGTAGCGGAGGAGTTTTCCTGGGGAAAGGGTTCTGTTTATTGTCCGGAGCTGGTGGAGTTTCTGGAAGAGGACAAAGAACTGCAGGCAGATCTCAGATATCTGCTGGGAGCGGGACGCATCCGTACCTGTTATTCGGTATATGGCAAGGCAGTAGATCAAACTGAAATAGAAGAGAGCAGGTTGTTCACAGATATTGAAAACTGGGAAGCCAGCAGCCGGAAGCAAAGTGATGAAGAGGGAGATACGATTCTCGATTTCCTTCACAAAAGCGGAAACGAGAGCCGTCAGCTTCTTGGAGCACTGGCAAGGAATTCTCTGATCATTTTGTATGTGGATATGATGTCTGGCGAATACAAGGTATACTACCGCGGAAACCAGAGACTTCTGGATAAAAAGATTCCGGACGGTTATTATGGAGACTTCCTGAAAGAATATCTGGCGCCAAACTGCGAACCGGGTGATTGGGAAAAAGTACGGCTGAAAATCAGACTGTCAGAGCTTTCCCATATATTTCTGGAGCAGGAGGGCAGCTATGAGTGTGAAGCCCGGATCAGGGCAAAAGATGCTTACCGCTGGGTGCGGTTCCAGTTTATCTGTCTGGACGAGGAAAATGTTATGCCTGGCATGATGACTGTGATCGCGACAGATGTTCAGGAAAGCCACAGCAGAAATGAACAGCTGATGAACAGTCTGAAGGAGGCATATCAGTCTGCAGAAGAGGCAAACAAGGCAAAAAGCATTTTCCTCAGCAGTATGTCCCATGACATCCGCACTCCTATGAATGGAATACTTGGTATGACCCAGATCGCCATGAATCATCTGAACGATCCGGCACGTATTCTGGATTGTCTTCAGAAGATCGACGATTCTTCCAGACACCTTCTGGAGCTGATCAATGAGGTTCTGGATATGTCGAAAATTGAGAGTGGGGATACGACGCTTCATGAGGAACCACTGTACCTGAGCAAAACCATGAAAATTGTGGATGGAGTATGCCGTCAGGCAGCTGTTGATAAACAACAGATTTTCGATATGGATATAGAAGAAATCCGGGACGATCATGTGCTGGCAGATCCGGTAAGACTCAGGCAGGTTTTGATCAATCTGATTTCAAATGGAGTGAAGTACACGCCTGAGCATGGATGTGTGCAGGTAAAGGTTACCCAGGGCAATAGCTTTGCAGAGGGAAAAGCAAGCTATTCTTTTGTGGTGAAGGACAACGGAATCGGAATGTCGGAAGAATTTCAGAAGAAGCTGTTTGAGCCTTTTTCACGCGAAGATAACAGTATGACAAATGCTACCCAGGGAACAGGACTGGGACTTTCTATTGCCAAGTCTATCATTGCGCAGATGGGTGGAAGTATTGAGGTAAAGAGCATTCAGGGAGAAGGTACGACTTTTTTTGTGCGGCTGGACCTGAAGCTTGTGGAAGAAGAGAAGGAGGCTGATCAGGCCTTACTGGCAGCAGAGGCTGGTGAAGAGAAGGAAAAGGATCCGGGCTTTTTGAAGGGACGCAGGATCATGCTGGTGGAGGACAATGAGCTGAACCGGGAGATTGCGTACGAGCTTTTGTCCGAATCCGGTCTGATCGTGGATGTGGCAGAGAATGGGCAGGAGGCGATCAAGCTTCTTGGAATCAGGCCGGAGAATTATTATGAACTGATCTTCATGGATATTCAGATGCCGGTGATGAATGGGTATGAGGCCACGGCAAATATCCGTGCAGGAGAGAGTGACTACTGGAAAACTATTCCGGTGATCGCCATGACCGCAAATGTGTTCCAGGAGGATGAGAGCCGGGCGGCAGAGTGTGGAATGAGTGATTATGTGACTAAGCCAATTGACATGAATGTGATTTATTCTGTCCTTGAAAAATGGCTTCGAGGACAGAAAGGATGATGTGAGCCAGTACCTGCCAGAGCTTTTTATATACTCTGGCGGCAGACCGGAAGGGGCTTCCGGTGGTGCTGGCATATGGATGAGGGAGCGATAGAGTTGAGTAAGAATAAGTACGAAATAGATATGTGTAACGGAACCATTATGGACAAGCTGGTTTCTTTTGCCATTCCGCTGATGGTTTCCGGAATTCTGCAGCTGATGTTCAATGCTGTGGATATTATTGTGGTGGGACGGTTTTCCGGCAGCCAGGCCCTGGCAGCAGTTGGATCTACTACCGCTTTGATCAATGTGTTTACCAATCTTTTTATTGGTGTTTCACTGGGAGCTAATGTACTGGCTGCCAGGTTCTATGCGGCAGGTAAGGCGAAGGAGATGTCGGAAACGGTACATACGTCTGTTACACTGGCTTTGGTCAGTGGTGTGGCGATGGCTGCTGTAGGACTTGTTTTTTCAAGATGGGCACTGGAGATTATGGGAACCCCTGCTGATGTTATTGACCAGTCCACCCTGTATATGAGGATTTATTTCCTGGGAATGCCGTTTTTTATGCTTTATAACTATGGCGCAGCTATTCTGCGTGCGGTAGGGGATACCAGACGTCCGCTGCTGTTCCTGGTTGTGGCTGGTGTGACCAACGCGGTGCTGAATATGATTCTGGTGATCGTGTTTCATCTGGGTGTTGCAGGTGTTGCCATTGCGACCATTATTTCCCAGCTGATTTCCTGTATTCTGGTTCTTAGATGTCTGTATATGACGGACAGCAGTTATCAGCTTCGGTTTTCCAGATTGTGTATGAAGAAATTTTATCTGGTACAGATTTTTCAGGTGGGAATACCGGCAGGAGTGCAGAGTACGGTTATTAACATTTCCAATGCGCTTTTGCAGTCTTCTGTAAATTCCTTTGGTTCCACTGCCATGGCTGGTTATACGGCGGCGAATAATATTCTGGGATTTTTATATGCGTCTGTAAATGCGGTCACTCAGGCCTGTATGAGCTTTACCAGCCAGAATTATGGCGTTGGGAAATATAAACGTATGGACAGAGTGCTGCTGGACTGCGGAATCCTGTCTTTTGTGATTGCCCTTGTGCTGGGATGCGGCTCTTACATGTGTGGCGGTGAGATCCTGAAGGTTTACACAGAGGATCCGGAGGTTATCCGATGCGGTGTGGAGATTCTTTCCATCACCACAGTGCCTTATTTCTTATGTGGAATCATGGATCTTTTTCCTGGCGCTCTCCGGGGAATGGGACATTCCGGTGTGCCTATGATCCTTTCTATTATCGGTACGGTTGGTACTAGAATTGTGTGGATCTTCTGGATATTCCCACAGCACAGAAGCCTGTACACCTTGTTTATTTCCTATCCGGCATCCTGGTTCATTACCATTGTGCTGCAGGTGATCTGCTTTGTGTTTGTGAGACAGACGGTGCATGGACAGCTGAAAGGTACCGGGAAAGCGGCGTGATGGAAAGAAAGAAGAGAAATGTTATAATATGTTTCTGAAACAGGTAAGAGGCAGGGAAAGCGAAACGCTTCCCTGGCTCGTTTTTAGCTTCCGTTCCCTCTGAGCTTCACGAAAGATAATAATGGAAAATGACATAATTGGGTAAGTGTGAATGATTTAATAATTCGGCTGGGCTAACTTCCTCCCATTAAAGTTAGTGCAGGCGATTATTTGTGTGGGCATTTGGCGTAAGTTGTTGTGCTTACGTAGTCCATGATGACAAGATGATTGCATTTTTGACAAATTTTTGCAGTATAGCGTTTTACTTCACAACCACCATTACTTTTGGGATAATGTCTATCCGCGTATCCCTCTTTAAAATCATGTGTGCATATAAGGGCACGTGTTTCTAAATCGGAAGAAGTAACTGGAACTGAAAAATGATCTTCTGTTTCAAAATATATATCTGAGTTTGAAAACTGAGAATCTAAAGTGTTCACTTCTTCAAAAGAAATAGAGGATTCAGTAATTGGAGAAAATACTGGTGCTTCCGTTGTCTGCATCGGCGCATACCCAAACACCGTAGTCCCGCTCAAAAATACAGATGCCAATATCGCAGCAGCAGTACCAATTTTACTGGCTTTCTTATTCTTCATCATAATAAATTCCACTCTCCTTTTCATCGTATGTTTGGCCCCCAATAAGTTGTTTTTCCAGACTACAGGAACCTGTCTGTTTCTTGCGGAAAGAGTTACGAGAGCAATTGCGTAGGCTTTTTTCTCCTCCGTGGTGAAACCTTCGGTGGCGGCTTGATCTGCAATGTTTTCGGAAAAGCTGGTGTAAAGCAGAAGCGTAAGCAATGTTAACGGGTTATAAAAATGAAGGCAAATGGCTAACAGGCAGAGCAGCTTTACAGCTGAGTCATGACGGCGCAGGTGTGAATATTCATGCCGCATAATCATTTCTGACAATCTGGAATCCTCAAGGCTCTCCGGCGCGACAATGAAAGGCTTCAGGAAACCTATAGTATAGGGAGAACCAATAAGGGGAGAAATACGGTATTCTACATCCCCGATTCCAGGTAAGAAACAAGTTCTTTTCTCAGTAATCTTTTTCAGCTTTCGCGTGAGCCGGTGATACTTTATGATTTCGTAAACACTGAAGCCTGAGATTAAAAATAGCCAGCATAATCCAATCATAAGAATCCAGTCGGACATCCATAATGAAATTCCGTGATAAGAAATTGCTCCTTTGTCGTCAAAATTGATGTAATAAGAGATGTTTGCAAGAGCGTCTGTTCTTATCAAAACATCTGTTGGCATCAGATATTTAACCACCTGAAACGGTATCAAATACCCCGCCAGACTCAGAAACACCAGGTTCCGGCCAAGCCGGTATGAAAATTTTTTCCTTTGGAGAAGCAATAGCAGGAGACAGATGATCAGTGGCACTGTTCCTGCTATGCTCATACAGATTAAAAGCATGCAAGTCCCTCACTTAAAATTTGTCAATAAAATCCAGCAAGTCCTTCTGATCTTCTTCGCTGAGATCGGAATCTTCGGCAAAGGCACAGAACAGACAGGTAAGTGAATTTTTAAAGCTCTGGAAATCAGAATCTCCAGAATCCCTGCAGCTGGTCTGGCGATTTTTTATCAGCTCCTTCATCGCATTCCGGAACAACAGGTTCTTCTTATCAAGCTTTCGTCTAAGCTGCAAACAGTGTACGAAGAGACCTAAGGTTACCAGAGGAAGGCTAAAGGATAACAGAATTGCTTTCGCCAGGTAAAAGGCAGCAGCCGGCTGATCCAAATTCGGAATTCCGTTCATCATGCAGATCAGCAGCGAGCATCCGGTGACGATCACAAAGAGAACGCCGGATAAGGTTAAAATTATTTTTTTCATTGAGTACCTCCTCATTCTACGTAGAGCGGGAATTCAGAAATAATTTTGTTTTCTGCTCCCTTCACTATATATACGAAAACCAGAGAAAGAAATAACACGAAATCTGAAAAAATTTTTGGAAATTTTTCAGATAAGATAAATTTATGGTATACTTACAGAGAGATTGAGAAAAATTACAGGTCTGATATCATATCAGATATTGAAAAGACACTTCCTGACAGTGTGTAAAAATCAACGCTTCGTTAGGAAACTGTCAAATAATCATAGAAGGAGAACAATTATGCCCAAATTTCTGATCATCGACGGCTCCTCCATGCTGTCCACATCCTATTACGGAAATCTTCCCAAATCTATCCTTTTCGCAAAGACAGACGAGGAAAAAGAGAGACACTATCCGGAAATCCTGCACACCTCCGATGGAAAATACACAAATGCCATGTTCACCATGCTTCGCACCCTTCTGGCTGTCTATAAGAAGGTAAAGCCGGAATACGTGGCATTTACCTTTGACATGACAAGAGATACTTTCCGCCGCACCCAGCTTGGCGCCGATTTTTACAAAGCCAATCGCAAGGAGACTGCCCAGCCATTAAAAGAACAGTTTATCCAGATGGAAGAGCTTCTGAAAGCAATCGGCTGTCCGGTATTTATGAGCCAGGACTATGAGGCTGACGATTATGCGGCATCTCTTGTGGAGAAATTCCAGGGCCCGGATCTGCAGACTTATGTGCTTACCAAGGATCACGATTATTTTCAGCTGGTAAGCGAATATACCCGCATGTGGCGTGTTGTTACGAAGGATAAGCTGGAGAATTTAAAGGATGCATATGGCCTGTTTGGAAAAGAGGCTTACGAGGAACTCCCTTCTAATGTATTTGAATATACACCGGAAATTGTCTGTTCTGAGGAAGGGGTATATCCGGAACAGATTCCTGTGCTTCTGGCGATCACTGGAGATCCAGGCGATGGAATTCCAGGCTGTAAGGGCGTTTCCTCAGCAGCAGCGCCGCTTGTAGCAGAATATAAAACCCTGGACGCGATCTATGAAGCAATTGAGGACTGCGAAGACGTGGCAAAGAAAGAAAAGGAACTGAATACTTTCTGGAAAGAAAACCTTGGAATAGGCAGAAGCCCTCTGAAAGCACTGAAAACAAATAAAGAGATGGTATACTTAAGCGAACAGCTGGCAACTATGAAACATGACATTGAGATAAAAGAAAGCCTGGAAGATATGCGGCTTCATATTAATGCAGAAGAACTGATCAGACAGTTAAAGCGCTACGAAATGAACAGTATTTTGACGGAATATGAAAAAACACTAAAATTGTCAAAATATAAAGAAAACACTTAATTGTCAGAAAAAAGAGAAAATATCAGAAAAAATACAAATGGGTGTGGGTAATGTGTGCTTATTTGCACAAAATACATAAATTATTCACAAAACACTTGCCTAAAACGGAGTAATACGCTATAATTTCCCCATACTACTTATTGATCAATTTCAATAAATTTAATTCATGGAGGGAAATGTATGAAGAAAGATTTGAAAACACTCAATAAGTCTGTTGCCATTGCAATTGCAGCGGCAATGACCGCAACTTCCGCACCGACACCACTTCTGGCGTCAGATTTTACAGATGGAGGAGATTTCGTATCTGAGTCTCCGGCAGCGGAAGCGGACACCACAGAGGAAGCTGCTGTAGAGGCAGATGGCTTCGGAGATGAAGCCGCAGTGGCAGCTGTTACAGAGGATGGCTTCGGTGACAGTGAGGCAGTTGCAGACGCAGAAGAGAGCGGAAGCACCGACGAGGTTGCTGCTTTTGATGCAGAGGCACCTGGCAAGATCGGACATGTTGCATTTGATGAGGAGGATAAGAATGTTCTTACTTGGTATGCGGATCAGAAGGCAGATGAATACCAGATCCGTGTAACAGACGGAGAGTACACTTACCGCTACAATTATGATACAAGCGAGCCAGAGACCGGTTATCCGTCCACAGTCAACTTAAGCTATAGTCTTACAAGTCTTACCATGCGGCCGTTCAAGGTTGACGCAGAAGGAAACCTTGTATACAAACCAGATGGTAAAGACGGATATATTGCAGGCCTTGAGAATGGCAAGACATACAAAGTTTCCGTTCGCGCCGTAAACCGTAACAGTGCAGATGGAACTGTTGCATATGGTGAATGGTCTGATGCTGTAGATTATACCTACGCAAAGAAGGTCGCTGAGCCGAAGAGTGTGACAATTTATGCAGCTGAAAGAAAGAATCAGATCCAGATATCCGGCGAGAACCAGAACCTCGAGGTTTCCATTAAGGATGAAGCTGGAAATGAATATTATTCTTATGCATACGGAGCAAAGGAACCCTCCTATGTAACTACTTCAGGTAACTGGATTAATTTCTATGAGAATTACGGTTATCTGCTTAAAAAGAACGACACCACAGGTCTTTATGAAGTCGCTTCTGATGCAGACGGAAAATATATCGGTGCTTTCCAGAAAGGCAAGAAATATACCGTTAAAGTCCGTGCATATACGGGCTCCGGCGACGAGAAGAAGGTAGGCGACTGGTCCAACGAGCTGGTTGTAGAAGCAGACGACAGCGGCAGTCTTGTACCAGAGAAGACCGGTAACTTCAAATACAACGATGAATATGAATACGTAAGCTGGAATCCTATCCAGAATACATATGTGTCCCAGTACGAAGTTGAGGTAGATGGAAAAGTTGCCTTTACAACAGATTACAATTATTCCTATCCAAACTTCTATTTAGGAAGAACCTACGGAGAGTTCAAATTTGAAAGAGGTAAAACCTATACCATCCGTGTCCGCGGAATTAATTACAGATATGAGAATGGTGCAAACAAGAAGCAGGAAGGTGAATGGTCTGACGCTTACACAGTAACTTATAAAGCAGCAGATACAAGCCTGAAGAAAATCTCCGGTGTAACAGCTTCTTCTTATGTTCTCAGCTGGAATCCGGATAAGAATGCAGACAGCTATGAGATTAAGATCACAGACGAAGCTGGTCGCGAGTACTTTGAGTCACTGGCATCCGATCGGAAGAGTGGCAGATATACCAGAGTAAGCGGCACCAGATATTCCTTTGATGAGTCTGACTATAACACTTATACAAGCGTAGACGGAGTTCTGGAACCTGTTATTTACCCGGCTACTGGTCAGCCTGTTTATGCATTTGAAGACGGAAAGACCTATAATCTTTCTGTTCGTGCCGTTAAGATCGGAGAGGATGGCAAGGAAGTATACGGAGACTGGTCCAATGCATTTGCATACAAAGTAACCGCTTCAGATGCAGGTACCAGTGAGAAGCCTGCAGCTGTTTCCGGTGTAAACGTAAACACAGAGGATAGTGAGCCAACCTTGCGCTGGAACGCACTTGACAATGTAAACAGCTATGAAATCCTTGTAAAAGATTCTGCCGGCCGTGAATACGTGAGCTCAGCTTCTCTGAAGGATGACGGAACTGTTGATAAGACCTATTACAGTGCCGGACGCGATAATTTCCCAAGCGTTTCCCTGTCACGGCTTAAATATCTGTATACATATACAACAGATTCTAAGGTTTCATTTGATCGTGTGAGAGATGAGAATGGCGATCCGATCAAGGCAATGGCTCCTGGAGAATCCTATACCTTCCAGGTACGTGCAGTACGCACTTATACCGTTGATACAGACGGAAAGAAAGTCACAAAGACCGTAGAAGGCGACTGGTCAGCACCGTCCGCAGCATTTACAGTAGATGCTCTTCAGCCGATCACAGATCTTCAGTATGTAAAAGCTGACGATGAGTACTATTATTTCACATACAGTGCAAAGGTTGATTTAGACAGCGTATGGTATCAGATCGCAACAGGCACAGAATTTACTACTGCAACTATGGTAAGTGACTGGAGCAGCTTCTATTATGATGGCTCAGCTGGTTCTGCGAAACTGAAGATCAGCAAAAACAACAGTAATCTGGAAGCAGGAAAAACCTATTATGTTCGTGCAGTGAGCAGTGCAGACAGACCGGAAGAGGAAGAGGTTGCAAAACTGAAACCTGCAGCAGTCTCCTTCACTACAGATGCAGAAAAGGCACCTAAGAATGTGACTGGCTTAGAGATGTATAAAGAATCTGAAAACAGCTTCGAATTCCGTTTTGATGCTGTTCTGGAAGATGGCGACTCTTATGAGCTCCAGTACACTGATAAGGCACAGCCTTCCGAAGAGGACTGGGTAACAGCTTCTTCCAGTGGTTACTATGATGAAGATGAAGATGAGTACTATGAGGATGATGATGCACTTACATTGAGAAAATCCTTATTAAAAGAAGGAGCAACCTATGTAAGAGTTGTCGCTTATGTAAAAGACAAGAGCGGAAACAAGAAATACGGTACTCCTTCCAATGTAGTAGCTGTCAATGTCTCCAAAGCCACTTCAGCGATCAGCAACCTGAAGCTGGTTGAGAAAACACCGGATGGTTATGTATTCTCCTATGACGGAACTGTAAGAAAAGAAGAAGATGTAGAATTCTGGTATTCCGAATCACCTGAATTTGTAAATGATTACAAGGTTACAGATTGTATTTCTGGTGAGAACAATAAGGCAACACTTTACTTTGAATCACTTACACCAGGCAAGACCTATTATGTGCGTGCCCGTGTAAAAAATGATAAGGCAGCTACACTTGCACAGAAATACAGTGCATATACAAATACAGCATCATTTAACGCTGGTATGCCGAATATATCTGTAACAAATGTTATCACAGCAAAGACTGTTACCTTAAATATGAGCGCTGAAAGCGGAAGCGAAGGCTGGCTCACCGGTTATCAGATCCAGAGAAAGAATGGCAAAAAATATAAAACAATTGCCAAAACTACAGACAGCGTTTATAAGAACACCAAACTGAAAGCAGATACTACCTATACTTACAGAGTAAGACCATATTATTATGATTCCGAAACAGGCAAGACCACTTATGGAGCATGGGCTTATAATAAGGTTACTACCTGGGGCGGTGCGCTGAAGCTGAAAGCAACACCTAAGAGCACAACTTCTGTAAAACTGTCCTGGACCAAGATCAAAGGTGCTAAGGGATATGAGATTTACAGATGTGAAGGATCTTCTATTGGAGATACTGTAGCAGCTGGCATGACCAACAATTTTGCTAAGTATAAACTGATCAAGACTACAAGTGCAAAGGCTTCCAGTTATACAGACAAGAAGCTTCAGAGCGGTATGGATTATTACTATCTTGTAAGAGCTTACAAGACTGTAGGAAACAGCAAGTATTACATTGATGAAGGTGTATATGCAAATCTTAGCTTCGAGATGACTACCGTTAACAGAATTTCTTATGCAAACGGTAAGATGAAGTTAAGCTGGCAGCCGGTATATGCAGGAAAGGGTTATCTGGTTGAGAAGAGAAATGAAGAGACTGGTGCATGGGAAACCTATAAGACACTGAAAGCTTCCACATCTTCCATTACATTCCCGGCAGCAGATACGGAAACAACCTATCGTGTACGTGCATACAGAGGACAGGAATACAGCAATGAAATCAGAGCAACAGTTAATCCTGTTTTAGCAACTCCTGGCAATGTAAAAGCGGTTGCAAACAAAGCAGATGGAAGCATTACGGTAACATGGAATCCGGTAGCAGGTGCTGATTACTATCGTGTATATAGAACTACCTCTTCCTGGAACAGATATAACAAAGACAGCAATTCTTACAGCTATAATTACGGTTCCAGTGCAGCCGTTCCGAATTATGTTGCTGATTCCACAACAGTCAGCGGATATAAATGTGTTAGTGAACTGAAGGAAACGACTATTACAGATCGCGAGATCAAGTACACCTATAATGGTGCAACAAGCACAGAGTACAAAGGACCGAAAGCAGGAGTAAAATATTACTATTATGTAATTGCTTACAAGAATGGTAAGTCCTATGAGTACAAAGATTCTGCTGATGAAACATATACAAGTGGTGCAAGCAAATCTGCAAGTGCTATAGTTTCCACAGCAAAGATCGCGAAGCCAACCAGTCCAAAAGCGAAAGCAACAAAGGGCAAGATTACTGTCAGCTGGAAGAAAGTAACAGGAGCTACCGGATATCAGGTATACCGTTCCACTAAGAAAGGTTCCGGATACAAACTGGTAGGAACTATTACAAAAGGCTCCAAAGTGAAATATGTTGACAAGAGCTCCAAGAAAGCTGGAACCAAGTATTATTACAAAGTACGCGCCGTTGGAAACAACGAAGCAGGTGTTCCAATCTATTCTTCTTACAGCACACCGAAATATGCGAAAGCAAAATAAATAAAGTGTAATAAAATCCCCCTCCTGTCTGACAGGAGGGGGATTTTTGGTTACCCGGATGTAAAAACTTATGAAACTATTTGAATGCAGATATAAGAAAAGAAGACCTATATTACAGGCCTTCTTTAATAAGCTTACCATCCTTTAAATGCAGAATTCGCTGATTGCTACTTCCTCTGAACTGAAGGGAGAGATTTTTCAATTCCTGGATAAACTCTCCGTCTACCAGAACGTCGATGCAGGAGAGCATCCGGTCTGTAAAAGGAGTGTAGATCTTACCTCCGGGAACCATATCTTTGTCAAAAAGATATCCACTGTAACACCAGATGGATTTATCCGGAAAGGTACGCCTGATCTCTTCCAGAAGCTCTGCCAGAACAGGCTGATTCTCTGGCTCGAATGGCTCGCCGCCGAGTAGGGAGAAGCCCTCTATATAAGACGGAGCAAGCAACTCCAGGAGCTTATCCTGAGTCTCCCGGGTAAATGGCTTACCGTAGTTAAAATCCCACGTAGGTGCGTTAAAACAGCCCTTACAGTGGTGCCTGCAGCCAGATACGAACAGGCTTACACGCACGCCTGTGCCGTCTGCAATGTCGTAGGATTTAATGTTTCCGTAGTTCATAACTGATTCCTCTTTTCCTTCTGTGCTTGATAATCAAATGCACACATCTTGCAGAAAGCCTTTTTCAAACACGATTCAGGACTTTCATAGTAAAATACCATTATGCAAAAAAATCCGGACAGAAATCAAAATTATGAAATTCAGAAAACTGTCCGGAGTGTTATTGTTCAGTGGTAACGTTATATAAGGTTCTGTAAACGTAGTTACAGAAAACCCGGGAACCATTACTTATTACAGATGTAATACACGATCCTTAATCTCCTGGGTACGTCCCTGGTTCCAGAACTGAGTACCGATGTATCCGCAGGTTCTTCTTGCAACGCTCATTTTATCCTGATTGCGGTTACCGCAGTTCGGGCATTCCCAGATCAGCTTGCCGTTCTCGTCTTCTTTGATCTGGATCTCTCCGTCATATCCGCAGACATCACAGAAATCACTCTTGGTATTCAGCTCTGCATACATGATGTTATCATAGATAAACTTCATAACAGAGAGAACTGCCGGAATATTCTGCTTCATATTCGGAACTTCCACGTAGCTGATGGCTCCTCCTGGAGAAAGCTTCTGGAATTCAGACTCGAATTTCAGCTTGGAGAATGCGTCAATCTCCTCAGTAACGTGAACGTGATAGCTGTTTGTAATATAATTCTTATCCGTAACTCCTGGAATGATGCCAAAACGCTTCTGAAGACATTTGGAAAACTTGTATGTGGTGGATTCCATCGGAGTGCCATATACAGAGTAGCTGATGTTCTCAGCTGCCTTCCACTGGGCACATTTGTCATTGAGGCGCTGCATAACCTTCAGCGCAAACGGACGAACCTCAGGGTCTGTATGAGGCTTTCCGTACATTCTCATGCACATCTCATGGAGACCTGCATATCCAAGTGAGATCGTAGAATAGCCGTCATAAAGAAGCTTGTCAATGGTCTCACCCTTCTTAAGCCGTGCAAGAGCACCATACTGCCACAGGATCGGGGCAACATCGGAAACTGTGCCAAGAAGACGCTCATGTCTGCAGCGGAGTGCTCTGTGGCAAAGCTCCAGGCGCTCCTCCAGAATCTCCCAGAACTTATCAAAATCGCCGTCTGAGGAGCAGGCTACATCTACAAGGTTAATGGTAACAACACCCTGGTTAAAACGACCGTAGAACTTGTAGGAACCGTCCGGGTTCTTCTGTTTCTCCTCAACGGTAAGGAAGGAACGGCATCCCATGCAGGTGTAAACATTGCCGTTTTTTAACTGGCGCATGATCTTGGCTGAGATGTAATCCGGAACCATACGCTTGGCAGTACATTTCGCTGCAAGCTCTGTGAGGTACCAATATTTGGAATCCTCGTGGATGTTATCCTCATCCAGCACATAGATCAGCTTCGGGAATGCAGGTGTGATCCACGCACCGCGCTCGTTCTTAACACCCTGCATACGCTGCTTCATAACTTCCTCGATGATCAGTGCAAGGTCATCACGGGTGCGTCCCTCCGGAACTTCATCAAGATACATGAAAATCGTTACAAATGGTGCCTGTCCGTTACAGGTCATAAGAGTGATCAGCTGGTACTGGATCGTCTGGATACCACTCTGGATCTCATCCTTCAGTCTGCGTTCCGATACCTTCTGGATGATCTCATCATCAAGAGGCTCACCGCAAGCCTTACGTTCCTCGATTACCTTGTTACGGATCTTCTGGCGGCTGATGTCTACAAAAGGAGCCAGATGGGCGAGAGAGAAGGACTGTCCGCCGTACTGATTGCTGGCTACCTGTGCGACGATCTGTGTGGTAACGTTACATGCGGTAAAGAAGCTGTGAGGCTTCTCAATCAGTGTCTGGCTGATAACCGTGCCGTTCTGGAGCATATCCTGCAGATTGATCAGGTCACAGTTATGCTCACGCTGTGCGTAGTAATCGGAATCATGGAAATGAATGATTCCCTCGTCGTGAGCCTTTACGATCTCCTCAGGAAGAAGAACACGCATGGTCAGGTCCTTGCTGACCTCGCCTGCCATGTAATCACGCTGGGTAGAGTTAATAGTAGGGTTCTTATTGGAGTTCTCCTGCTTGGCATTCTCATTAATCTGGTCAAGAAGAGCAAGGATGCTGTCGTCTGTGGTATTGGACTTGCGGGTAAGCTCTCTCTTGTAGCGATAGCGCACATACTTCTGTGCAACCTCATAACCGCGCATCTCCATAATGCCGGTCTCTACCATATCCTGAATATCTTCCACATTGACAGCGTGGGAGGATTCAAGGGCACGGGTGGCAATCATATCAGCAAGCGCAGTGATCTGGTAATGACTCAGCCTGTGAAGCTTGGGAACCTCCTCATTCGCTTTTTCAACGGCGTTGATGATCTTCGCCTTATCAAAAATAACTTCCACGCCATTTCGTTTAATGACGTTTGCATTGACCTCAGTACTCATTCTTTCAAATCCCTCCATATATTGTGTTTAAATCTTTAATTACATACTAGATGTTGTGCACTATCAATATTACAGTATTCTACAGAAAAGTCAAGGTCAAAACCATTGATTTTAAAAATCTGTGAAATGTGCTGAATTTTCGTCAGCAGGACAGAAGAATCATTCGGTGATCTCCGGTATAGAGTTCCTGAAATGTGCGGAATCATCGGGGTTATTCCGTATGTGAAATTTTACCGTACACAATAAAACAGTTACTGGATGACCAGTAACATGTTTTGTATGATTTCGCGCCGCAGCTGTGAACAATGTTCACAAAAACACCTGGCGGAATACTGCCTTCTGAATAGTTACGGGGCATGAACAAAGGGCTGCCCTGGGCAACCCTTTCTCGCGTCCGCATCTTCCTCTATTATACTTGGAAAAAAATAAAAATCAACCCTTGACACCACCAGAAGTGAGTCCTCCAACCAGATTTTTTTCAATTCCGACGAACAGAATTACAACTGGAACAATTGCATAGAGGGAAGCAGCAAACAGATACTGCCACTCGATCATATTGTAACCGTTGAAAATATTGATACCAACGGTGAGAGGCTTGAAGGTATCAGTGGAGATCAGTGTCAGTGCCACTGTATATTCGTTCCAGGCGTTGATAAATACGAAAATAAGCGCTGTAACGATACCAGGTGCAGCAACAGGCAGAAGGATCCTTAAAAGGGCATGTACGCGGTTACAGCCGTCAATAGTGGCAGCCTGCTCCATCTCAGGGGAGATGCTCAGGAAAGTACCGCGGAGCAGCCAGATAGCAAATGCCTGGTTAAATGCTGCGTTGATAAAGATCAGGCCGATAATGCTGTTGGTAAGATGGAACGCCATCATAACCTTGTAGATACCGATGAGAAGTACAACCGGTGCGAACATCTGGGAGACAATAACAAATCCCAGAAAAGCAGTCTGGCCTTTGAATTTCATTCTGGACAGGGCATAAGCAGCTGGGATACCGCAGACCATAGCCAGAAGAGTGGAGCCTCCTGCGATCACAATGGAGTTCATCATGTAATTGCTCATGGGAGCCAGCTTCCATACGTCTGTGAAGTTGGACCAGATGGCCTCAACAGGGAAAATAGTTCCATTCATGGAAAAGATTTCCGCGCGGCTTTTAAGAGCAGTACATACAGTTACAAAATATGGGTATAAAGTTATCAGACAGATGGCGATGATCACTACATAGAGCAATACACGCAAAACTGTGTTTCTGGTATTTTTTTTCTTAACTGAAGCATTGGTGTTTGCCATATTATTCGTCTCCTTTCTTCAGTACGGAAACCATGTACAGGCTGGCGCAGAAAAGAAGAATCAGGAAGCCGATAACAGATACGGCTGCTGCCTGTCCCTGTTTGCCGTTGTAGAAGGCCAGTTTGTACAGATAGGTAACCAGGGTGTCGGTACGGTTAGCAGGGTCACCCTTGGTGATGGTCCATATGATCGGAAAAGAGTTAAATACGTAGATAATGTTCAGGATGGTACTGATGGTAAGATTCGGACGTACCAGCGGGATGGTGATCTGGAACATTTTCTGCCAGTAGCTGGCTCCGTCTACGGCTGCTGCCTCATAGTAGCTGGCATCAATACTCTGCAGACCGGAAAGTACGGTAAAGGTTACAAATGGAATGGTAACAAAAATACCGCAGGCAATTTCCCAGGCGAAATAAGCACCGGCAGTAGGAGTCCAGTTCACAGCGTGGTCAATAATGCCAAGCTTCATCAACAGTGTATTTAAGGTACCGTAATCTGTGTCGATGATGAATTTCCAGATACTTGCCTGAACGATCAGGGTTGTGGCCCATGGGAAAACAACAACGGCACGTGCAAGCTTACGGCCTTTAAATTCATTGTTGAGGAGGATCGCAAGGATAAATCCAAGGAGTGTGGAGATGCCGACTACGGCAACGGTCCACACAAGGGTGTTTTTCAGCACCATGGCAAAAACAGGGCTGCTTGTTACCTTGCGGAAATTTTCCAATCCGGCGAAGCCTTTGATCAGACCAGCTTTGCTGACGTCGCTTAAGGCCATACGGAATACAAAGATAATAGGAACCAGGATGAAAATTGCCATGAGAAGGACACTTGGCAGGATCCATATATATGGTTCCACTTTTTTGAATTTTTTCTTCACAGGGATACCTCTCTTTTTATAAAAATAGCGTTGACGCTGCGCAGACAAGCACAGAAAACGGCGTTTGTTACGCAGAAAAACAGAACCTTCTTGTGACAAATACAAGAAGCAGCGTTTGCTTCGCAAAAAGGTGGAACCTTCTTGTGCCTGGCACAAGAAGTAGCGTTTGCTTCGCAAACTTAAAAATGGACCGGACCCGTAAGTCCGGCCCATTATCTTCCTCGTAATGGGAAAAACAGTGGATTAAGATCAGCCAGCGATTTCTGCCTGAAGGTCATCCAGTAATTCCTGAACGTCGCCGCCAAGAAGAGCATTCTGCTCTACGTTGATAACGCCCTGTTTTACATCTGCCCATTCTGCTTTCGCTGTTGGATAGAATTTACAGCTGTCTAAGATATCAATCCAGCTTGCCATATCTTCGTTAGCTGCTGCGAGAGCCTCGCCGCCGGACTTGGTTGCCGGAAGGAATCCCTCCATGTCAACCCACTCTGTATAACGGGCATCATCATAGAAATAATCAAAGAATGTGGAGATAGCAGCTTTCTCATCATCTGAGTAGTCGTTATCGAAGCACATGAAGCGGTCCATAACACCTGCAGATACAGACTCGCCTGTATTGGAAGGAATGGAAGCAACGCCGTAGTTTACTTCATTTCCGCCTGTAGCAATGTAGGTAGGTAAGCTGTTCGGTGCGATGAGCATAGCAACCTTACCTGCGCCGAACATATCCTGTAGATCGTAACGGGTATCGTTAGCAGGATCGGTGTTTGTGTAACCGGAATTTACAAGATCGATTGCGTACTGGATTGCTTCAACGTTCTGCTCACTGTTCAGTGTCCAGTTACCTTCATCGTCAACAAATCCGCCGCCGTTGTTCCAGGTGTAGTATGCGAATGCTGCCTGACCTTCGTCAGTAGTCATATCGATACCCCATGGATAAATGCTGTCATCATAAGCTTTAAGGGCTTCACAAGCAGCTTTCAGCTCATCCCATGTAGTAGGAACTTCTACGCCTGCTGCATCAAGGATGTCTTTGTTATAGTACATAGCACGTGCAGATGCAAGATCCGGGATAGCCCATACAGTTCCGTCTACTTCAGACTGTGCAAGGAATGCATCGTACATCTTGCTGTAGGTCTCTTCAGAAACAACGTCCTGAATCGGAAGAAGGAGATCATCTGCCTGATAATCTGCGAATACGTCGATATTCAGGACATCAGGAGCTTCGCCATTGGCGATACGGGTATTTACTACGGTGTAGATATCGTTCCAGGAAACAACTTCTACGTTCAGGTTAATGTCCGGGTTTGCCTCATTAAATTCTGTCACGAAGTTCGCCCACCAGTCAGCAGTCTGCTGGCCATACTGTGCAGCAATGACGTTTATGTCCACTTTGTCTGCGGCGGATGCGGTGACCGGAGTCATGGAGAGGGCCATTGATAAAGCTGCGCCTGTTGCTAAAACCTGTTTCATTTTCATAAGTATTACCTCCCTTTAGATACGAGTTGAGGCATTCCATAGATACATCCTTGTACCAAATGGAGTGCCTCTCTGTAGAAAATAGCATACAACAAAAACAGTCAGATGTCAACAGAAATTGGTGAAAAAAACAATGAAAAATATCAAAAACAAAGAAAAACACAACGAAATACACAAAAGAAAAAACAAAAAACCACAAAAGCCATGGAAAAAATGTAGAGAGTAGAATAAAATAACAGATAATTTATAAAAAATTATACAAAAAACGAGAAGTATGGTACGAAATCATACAAATCAGGATTTCTTTGCTCACGAAGAAATTACGATAACCAGGATTTGGTTAAAATGTGGTTTGACATTTCAGGGGCGGATATTATACAATCATATTTAATCGAAAAAAATTCAGGAAAGGAGTATGCGGCAGTCAAAAAGAACTGAGAGGGTAAGCCCTGATGGCATGCACTGCTGCAGAACATAAAATGGAAGAATTATACGCTGCAATTGAGAAAAAAATCAAAGCTTCCGGTTATCCGCGTGAGATTTCCGGTGCAGATGTGTATGATGATATCTGCGACCAGATCGAGGGAAAAGAGAACGGAAGCTATATTCTGCTGTCCAAGTTTGAGGATGATGTAATCTTTGAGTATCATATCACGGTAATGGATGATGATTTTAATCTCGGGGTTCTTACCATGCGTACGCCTGAGGGAGTATTTGAGACCGATTTTGATGAATAAAAGAACTATTCAGACACGCTCTGGCAGAAGAGTTTGCCATACGAAATATCCTGTAAGGTAAGAAATCAGGAAGAGTCTGGATTAAGAAATACCAAAATACAATATTAAGAAATACATAGAAAGTGTGCATAGAATGAAAGTATTGGAAATTATTTTGCCCGTACTGGTGATGATCCTTTTGGGTATGGCCTGCAAGCGGCTGAAACTGCTGGATCAGAATGGAATTAACAATATGAAGCTTCTGGTGACCCAGATCATGCTTCCTGTGGCAATTTTCCATGCCCTTGCTACGTCAGAATATAATAAAGAAACCGGAATTCTGGTTGGAATTATGTTCGTAATGCTGGTTGTTTCCTTTAGCATCGGTTTTTTACTCCGCCCGCTTATGCCGGCAGAGCGTTACCGGAAATATCTGCCCTTTATGGTCAGTGTATACGAAGGCGGTTCCATGGCCTATCCTTTATATACCAGCCTTTGCGGAGCGGAGAATCTTTCCCAGATCGCTGTGCTGGATATTGCAGGTCTTCTGTTTGGCTTCAGCGTCTATATGGGAATGCTCGGACAGGTGGAAAACGGGGAAAAGATCGATCCGGGAAAACTGTTTTCCAGTGCAATACGCGCACCGGCGTTTATTGCAAGTGTGCTGGGAATTATTGCCGGACTTACCGGTGTGGTGCAGAAGCTTCTTGCCGGACCGTTTGCAGGTACCTATACAAGTGTGGAGAACATTCTCACCACTTCCATAACCTCAGTTATTCTGCTGGTGGTAGGATTCAGCATTGAATTTGATAAGAAACTTCTTTCCCCATGTATCAGGACCATTGTACTTCGTGTTCTTCTTCAGGCAGTCATGATCGGGGGAGTGCTGCTGGCAATACATTACATAGTAGGGAATCATCTTCTTTTGAACCTTGCAGTGATCAGCTACATGTCCGCTCCAGCCACATTCAGTATGCAGACCTTCCTGAAGAGTGAGGATGGAAGCGCTTATGTTTCCACCACCAATTCTCTGTATTGCCTGGTATCCATACTGGTGTATGTGGTCATGGCATTTGTAGTTTATTGATGCAGAAAAAGAAAGCTTCAGACAGTATCATTTCTGATATTGTTCTGCAGCTTTCTTTTTTTGTTGGATTCGGGGAAAATATACCGCAACGTGGGGCGTGCAGATTGCGGGAATGATTTTTTCGACACGTTCCAGAGCGTGTCTGCATGAAACCTCTCTGCTTTGGTTATGGACGGGAAACGGCTGTTTTCTGTATGCGCAGCATAATTTTTGCAGTAAAAACACCATTTTCATAAGTGAAGCTGCTGTCTCCTCCGCTTTTTTCTGCAATGTGGCGGACAGACTGGATTCCCACTCCGTTTCCGGGACGCTTGGACGATTGGAAAATATGATTTTTCTCCTGTATTTTCCCTTCAAAGGTATTTTCCACCTGGATCAGGAGAAGGTGCTTGTGATGAAGGTAAACCTCTGCATGGATTCTCCTGTTGAAAGGCTTTGCTTTCAGGCTGGCTTCCAGAGCATTTTCCAGAAGGTTGGAGAGAACCAGGCACATATCGATCTGGTCTATGGAAATGTGGGCTGGCAGAGCTGCATTTGCCTGGAAAGGAATGTTCTCCCGTTTTGCCAGAGCGGCATAATGGCTGATCACGCTGTCAGCCGCCTGGTTTTCACAAAAATGCAGGTCGTAGTCTGGAATTTTACTGTTTGCATTGGAAAGGTATTCTTTTATTTTTTCCAGATCTCCCTTTTCCGCAAGGGAAGAAAGCTGCAAAAAGTGATGGCGGATATCGTGTCGTGCCTGCCTTGCCTCCTCTATGGCAGAGCAAAGGTTCTCATATCGTGCCTGCTGAAGGGAGAGAAAATGATTTTCCTGCTGAAGCCTTGCATTTTTATTCAGGCTGTTGGCCATCATAAGAAACATTGTGTAAAACAGCATGAGAATTACAAGAAGCATCAGGCTGATCACAATGTAGCCCTGCAAAATACGTCCAGTATACAGAGTTCCCTCATATTTGGGAATCATAAAGAGATTCAGACCTATAAAAATCAGTGGCAGTATCCAGAAAACATACCAGGTCTGGGCTAAATTTTCGTCATCGATCATAGTGCGGGCTGCATGGGAGGCCGGGTACCAGGCGGCAGCAACGAACAGCAGACATATTACATTGTAAAAAATACCGGCACTGGTGTGAAACCAGATCTCTGTTTCCGGAAGTCCAAGTCTTTCTGCCACAATGGCATTCACTGCTCTGGAAAGGCTGTTTACACAGGCAAAGACCGCACATACTGCCAAAAAAATGCTACCGGATTTCCAGATAGAGATAGTCAGGCTTTTGTGATAGATCAGCATCAGTACCAGCAGAGTGGGAAAAAGCACTGAGCTGGTAGGAGTGTTAAAAAAGTAACAAAATCCTCCTTCCAAGAGACAGATCCCTGCCAGAAGAGGTGCAAGCCATGCAGCCAGCCTGCCGGGCGATTGTTTCAGATAGGTCTGTACCGGCAGATAAGCAAGGTGCATACCGGAAATCATTACCGTAAGCTCCAGAACAGGTCTTAATAGTGTATTCATATTCAATGTCCCCTTTGAAACAGAAAATCCATAAAAGTCTGTCTTGCATTTTTAACCAGCTTCCGGCTGACGGAAATCCGGGTTTCATCGTCCAGGATAAACAGGGCTCCATCAAAATCAACAGCATGCTCCAGATTGATCACAACGCCTCTGCTGCAAAGATAAAATCTTGGATCCATTTTCAGGGATGCAGTAAAGGCTTCAAAGGACTGGCGGGTGATCAGCTCTTTGCCGCCGGTAGTGTGAATATGGATCATATGGGAAAAATGTTCTGCGTATATAATATGTCGAAACGGAACCTGTACATTGCTTCCATTTACTTTTATATCTATGTATTTTCCGGAATCCGGGATCCGGGAAAGAACCTCATCGATCAGGTCTGAAATCTCATTTTCGGGATATGGCTTCACAAGGTAGTGCATGGCACGGACCTTGAACCCATCCAGAGCATGATCCGTAGAAGTGGTAGTAAAAATTAAAAGTGCATCTGAGTCAAATATCCGAAGCTCTCTGGCAGTCTCGATCCCATTTGCACCACTCATGTAGATGTCCAGAAAAACGACGGTGAAAGGACGTTCCTTTGCCGCAATAAGAAAATCTTCTCCATTTTCAAATTCAAATAAATTTACGTGAATCCCACGTCTGGAAAGCTGTTTCGTCAGTACGTCTGCGAGCTTGTCACGCTCTTCTTTAATGTCATCAACAATTGCAATTCTCATAATGGTTTCCTTTGTTTTGTGATAGGTTTATTATAATACCATTCGTGCCATTTTCCAACACTTCGTGACAGAATTATTGAAATAGGATGTGGTTTAATTATAATAAACCTATGACTATTAAATCTGGTACCATTTAATTTCGTTTGCATCCATATGAAGCGGGAAGCTGCTGCCATCTCCTTTATAGACGACTGTATCCTGTGGTTCGTAAGTATTGTTTACGACACAGTACTTGCCATTCTTTACATAAGCGTGGACCTCTACATTATAATTGGTGGAATACCATCGGTTCAGTTCGTTCTCTGCAGATGCAGACCAGAGAACCGCACGGTAGAGTACACGGCTGTTTCTGAAGCTGTATGGAAGTCCGCTGATGTAAACACCGCGGCCTTTTCCAAAGGTTTTTACTGCCATCTGAACCTCATGGTCATTCTGGATCAGAATCTGGGTTTCCGGAAGTGCAAAAATATTCTTTTTGCCCTCGCCGAAGTCCACATCACCTTCTGCGTCAGCCAGAATAAAGTGGTCTCTGTGTTCCTCCCAGTTGTATTTATCGGTATTTAAATTGAAGCCTCTTTCTTCTTCCACACCCAGTACATCATCCAGCTGGAAGAATTTTCCCTGCCACTGATGGGCTGCAGGCTCGCCAACTCCGATGAAACCACCGCCATTGTAAACGAACTCCTTTACAGCAGTAATAATGGTCTCATTTACCCAGTACTCGCCGCCGCTTTGTGCAGTATCCGAATCCCCTACATTGATCACAACATCAAATTTTTTTAGCAGATCCTTATCTGCCAGAATATCATCAAAACTGATAAAGGATACATCAAAGGGTGCACCGCTTAATGCCTCAATAATGCCAAAGTAAGAGTAATTCTGTTTGTAATAAATTGCGTGATGTACCATATGATTACCCCAGGAGCGCATGCGGCCCCAGCAGTTTAACACAGCAACACGTTTCACGCAGTATGGAGTCACACCCTGGATATTATCATAAAGGGTGCGGAATTCCTGGCAGACCTCTTTAATGTACTGGACAAAATCCGGGAACTGAAGAGCCAGCTTCAGATATCCGCCATAACCAATTCTCTGGATGGGGCTTCTGAGAATGGCACGCCTTGCAGTTACCCAGTTTACCTTCGCCTCTTTCACCGGGTCTCCACCTTCGTGGAAGGTGTCCGGGAAAAAGTATGGAAGAAATCGTCCTTCCGTGTATTTTACATTTTTAATATCGCTGAACAGACGCAGGGTTGCACCATTTCCTACACTTCCAACCACAGCATCAAGACCGATGGAAGCAAACTCATCCATAAATGGCTCCATGCCGATCCAGTGGTCACCCATGAACATCATGGCTTCTTTGCCATATTCATGGACAATGTCTACCATTTCCTTTGCAAGCTTCGCGACCTCGCGGCGCTGGAATGCCTGGAAGTCCTTGAATTCCTTGGATGGAATGCGGTAGGTATTGTTCATGTAGCCCTGGTCGATAATGTATTCCGGGCGGAATGGATAGCCGACCTCTTTTTCGAACTGCTCCAGCACATATGGACTGACAGATGCGGAATAACCGAACCAGTCCACATATTTCTCCCTTGCCAGCTCATCAAAGATCAGGGTGAACTGATGGAAAAAGGTGGTGAAGCGTACCACATCCACATACTGGTGGGTATCAAGGAATCTGCGGAGGCGCTCCAGGGAATGAGCTCTTGTTTTTGGCTGGCGCACATCAAAGGTGATCTGCGGCTCTACATCTTTCCAGTCGTTTACCACTGCATTGTACATATGTACCGGATCCCACATAATATAAGCCAGGAAGCTGACGGTATACTCATGGAACGGTTTTACAGGTGTAATTACCACATTTCCGCTCGCTTCTTCATAATGCCACTGACTTGCCGGAACCACTTCTCCTGTGGTGCGGTCGATCACTTCCCACCACTTTGTGATATCATCGCGTGTGTTCACCTTCAGCATATCCGGGTACAGGTGATCCATAAGGTGGATCTCCAGTTTGTCTGATGTTGCAGTGTGGAAAGAACTCATAATGTACATTTGCTGGATCTCATCCGGATTAGCCTTTGCCCAGGCATTGTCCTTTCGGGTGGTATAGTAGGTAGCGTAGATTTTCGCACCGGTGTCCTTCAGCTCCTGTGGGAATTCGGTTCCATCACAGTCACGGATGGCATCTGCGCCCCACTCATTCATAATATCCAGTGTTTCCTTTACCACATCCAGGTTGGTAGGAATGGTAACTCTGCCTTTTTTCTGTTCCATTTTGCGACCTCGCTTTTCTCTTTTTTATTTACAAAGGTTGTTAATATTGTTTGATGGTTGTTTTTCCTATAATATAAGAATACGTTTTTGACAGCTGTTTTTCAACAGAGTTGTTGCTATGGTTTTTAGAAATCTTGCTGTATTTTCCGTTTCATGGTACTCTAAGTGTGCGAGCTTTTTTCATTGCTGCTTGCAGACACTGTATTCGAAATATCGGGAGCTGACAGCGCAGACAACAAACTATAGTTTATGATACGTAAGGAGAATCTATGAGTACACGTTCCTTTTCTTTTTCCAATGATAATCCACTTTCTACAGAAGCAGTTCTGGTGAATGCCTCATCCTCCAGATACGAAGAGGACTGGCCCAGCATTCCTCATACCCATGCTTTTACGGAGCTTTTTTATGTTTCCAGAGGAAGCGGCGAATTTCTTATAGAAAATCAGCGCTTTTCCATTGCCAGGGATGATCTGGTCATTATCAATCCACATATCCTGCACACGGAAACTTCTCAGAGCGCTGCGCCCCTTTCTTATTATACTGTAGGAGTGGATGGAATCAGTTTTTCTTTCCGGGATCAGAAGGAATTCCAGATTTTCAACTGCCGGAAGATTAATACAGATCTTTTGTTTTATTTTCACTCCCTTTTTCAGGAATTAGATGAAAAAAAAGAGGGTTATGAAGAGATTTGCAGACACACGCTTTCCATTCTTATTGCCCAGCTTCGCAGGATTACAGATTCCGGCTTTCAGCTGGTGCCTTCTTTTCATCCAAGTAAAGAGTGTGCACAGATCAAGCGCTATCTGGATTCTAACTATGGGGAGGACATCAATCTGGATCAGCTGGCTGCATTAAGTCATCTGAACAAGTATTATCTAAGCCACGAGTTTACCCGATATTATGGGATTTCTCCCATTAACTATCTGAACCGGCGCAGGATTGAGGTTTGCAAAAATCTTCTGGAAAATACAGATCACGATATTTCTGACATTGCCCATCTTGCAGGCTTTTCTTCCCAGAGCTATCTGGCGCAGAGTTTTCGGAAATCTTGCGGTATGACGGCTATGGAGTACAGACGAAGCAGGCGTGAATAAACAGAGATATTATTTCCGCGAGGCGTTTTTTGTGAACAAGGTTCACAGAAAACCCGAGAATTGCGGCACGAAATCATCCTGCGTCAATATAGCAGATACTTAATTTTCGATGTACTAGTCACGGAGTGACCAGTAACGTTTTGGCTAAAATGCCAAAAAACAGTTGAAGACACAAGTAAAAACTTGTATAATTACTATAGTAAAAAGTGAAATCATATTAAAATCATATACAGGAGGAAACTATTATGAAAGAAGTGAATGACAAAAAAGAGAGCATGAAGCCTATGAGTCAGGCAGCTGTTGAGCTGGATGATGAAGCGTTGGATCAGGTCAGCGGAGGCCTGAAGAGGCTGGACAGCGATTGGAAGCCGGAAATAACAGAGATTTGCAAGTTATGCGGCTCCACCAGAAACGTCCGTGGTGGTTTATGCCTGGCATGCAAAAACAAATGTTAACAGCAAAAGAAAGGATAAATTTAAAACGGTATTATGCTTTCACGAGAAAAAACAAAGACAGACGATCAAAGGCAGGATGTAAATGATTATCCGGTGAAAGAACAATATGTTTTAAGCAGATTATTGCCCGAGTATGTATCTTTATACCGGATAGATCTTAATTCCGGCAAATATGAAATACTGAGACTGGATGCGAATACCAATGCCAGGCAGCTGGCGGAGAAAGATCCCCATCCGCCTGAAAATTTTGATGAATATGTGAGAAGATATGCAGACAATTTTATTCTGGATGAAGAGAAAGAAGAGTTTATAGACTGGCATCTTTGCGCAAATATGAAAAGAAGGCTTTTACATGAAGAGAAGTTTACTTACCATTACCACAGTGTTTCAAAGGAAGGGAAAGATAGCTATTATGAAGCCTATGTAGTGAAGGGAAAGACAGATGATGAGACCTTTGATGCTTTTCTTGGATATCGCAATATAGACAGTATCCTTTACAAAGAAAAGGAAATCCAGGAGAAACTGCAAAAAGCATTGAATGAGGCCAGATTAGGAAATGAGATCATTTCCTCCATTGCCAGAACGTACCAATATATTTCCAGAATTGATATCCAGGCGGATTATTTTGAGGAAATTTCCAACAGGGATGTGGAGCATCTGAAATATATTCATTCAGGTACTCTGTCTGAAAACAACAAAAGAGTTTGCCGTGGACTGGTGGCAGAAGAGTATCAGGATGCTTTTGAAAAATTTACAGATATCTCTACACTGCCGGAACGAATGAAAGACGAAGAATCCGTCGTTATGGAATACCGGATGAAGGATGGAAGCTGGCATAGTCTGCGCTTTATTGAGAAGAAAAGGGATGAGACTGGCCGCCTGACCCATGTTCTTTGTGCGATTCGAAGTATCAGTGATGCGAAGAGAAGGGAGCAGACTCTTATATACCAGGTTGCAGAAGCAAAGAAGGATGCGGCGGTTAAAACCAGGTTTCTGTCTAATATGAGCCATGATATCCGAACTCCTATGAATGGGATCATAGGCATGGTTGAACTGGCAAACCGTTATCCCAATGACCCTGAAATACAACAAAAATGCAGGGATAAGATTATGGATTCCTCCAGATATCTGGTTTCCCTTGTAAACGATATACTGGATATGAATAAACTGGAGTCGGGAGATATTGTTGATCAGGAGCTTACTTTTGATCTGACAGAAATCCTGAGCAGGATCAACACAGAAAAGCAGCTTCAGGCAGCTGAGAAAAATATAGAATGCATTGTGGATTGGGAAAAATCAGAGCTAAGTCATATATTATTAACCGGAAATTCTGTTTATTTGGAACGGCTTCTGAATGCGATTTCTGATAATGCGGTGAAATTTACAGAACCAGGCGGAAGAATCCATGTATGGTGTAAAGAGAAGTTTGCAGATGAAAAGCGGGTAGTGTATGAATTTGGCTGTGCAGATAATGGTCCTGGTATGAGCCAGGAGTTTGTGGCACATGCGTTTGACCTTTTTGCCCAGGAGAAGGAAACCAGCCGGTCGAAATATGAAGGCACCGGACTGGGACTTCCCATTGCAAAGAAGCTGACAGACAGAATGGGCGGCACAATCCGGATCGAAAGTAAAGAGGGAACCGGCACAACTGTGGTCATGACAATTCCGTTCAAAATCGGAGAAGCAGAAAAAGCCCGGAAGCTGGAGGATTTTGTAAAGGATCCAAATACGATTTCCCTTGAAGGTCTGCGTGCACTGGTAGTTGAGGATAATGAACTGAACATGGAAATCGCCAGCTTTATGCTGGAAGATAATGGAATAATTGTGGATTGCGCCAAAGACGGACTGGAGGCAATTGGGAAATTTGAAAAGTCCGAGCCAGGCTATTATGACGTGATTTTAATGGATATCATGATGCCAAACTTAAACGGCTGGGATACTACCCGGAGAATTCGTTCCATGAAAAGATCAGATGCAGAGCGTGTACCGGTTATTGCCATGAGTGCCAATGCATTTGCAGAAGACATTATAAACAGCCGGATATCTGGCATGGATGAGCATCTTACCAAACCCCTTGAACCGGCGAGGCTTGTAAATGTACTTAAGGATTGTATCTGGAGGAGAAAACATAAGCTGTAAACGGGCTGTTGATCAGTGGAGGAAGGATGCGTGCAATGAGCAACAGCCGCATCCTTGATCGTTGCAAAATCAGAAAAGAAGCTTGATATTGACAAATATATGAGTTAAAATCAGAAGACATAATTCGTTTATATTTTATTGGTTTATGTCAAAAAATTTGTCAGGAGAAAACAGATATGAGTAGTAAATCTAATACACAGGCAATGGAAACGGAAAAAATCCCACGTCTTTTGGCGCAGCTTGCAATTCCTGCTGTTGTGGCACAGATCATTAACCTTTTGTACAACATTGTAGACCGTATTTATATTGGACACATTCCCGGTGTTGGTGCGGCAGCATTAACCGGTGTGGGGTTATTTACGCCAATTCTTATGCTGATCAATGCCTTTGCCATGCTCGCAGGTTCAGGCGGTGCTCCCAGAGCCGCAATTTCCATGGGGAAAAAGGACAATGCGACAGCGGAAAAGATTCTTGGAAACTGTTTCTCGCTTCTTATTCTTATGGCTGTGGCTCTTACGGTGATTTTTTTCGCTTTTGCTCCACAGCTTCTGACAATATTTGGTGCTAGTGATAAGACCCTTCCTTATGGAGTGTCATACGCAAGAATCTATATACTGGGAAGTATTTTTGTCCTGATCGTAATGGGAATGAATCCATTTATCACCACACAGGGATTTGCAAAGATCAGTATGATGACCACTGTGATCGGTGCGGTGATCAACATTATTCTGGATCCTGTTTTTATTTTTGTATTTGACCTGGGCGTAAGCGGTGCTGCAATTGCTACTGTTTTGAGTCAGGCTGTTGGTGCCATCTGGATTCTTCGTTTCCTGTCAGGAAAAAAGACCATTCTCCATCTCAGGAAAGAGAATTTCAAATTACAAAAAAATATTATCTTACCATGCCTGGGGCTTGGAATATCCACTTTTGTCATGTTGTCTACAGAAAGTATTCTGTCCATCAGTTTCACCTCCAGCCTTTCAAGATATGGCGGAGATCTTGCGGTTGGAGCCATGACCATTATCACAAGTGTCAGCCAGCTTGCAACCTTACCGCTGCAGGGAATATGCCAGGGCGGACAGCCGATCATGAGTTATAATTTCGGTGCCGGCAATAAAGAGCGTGTTAAAAAAGCATTTTTTACGCAGTTTACAGTCTGCACGGTTTTTACCGGCTGCTTCTGGCTGATCATGCTTCTGTTTCCCAGGCTCTTTGCAGGTATTTTCTCCAATGATACGGATCTGATCACGTATACCGCATGGGCACTGAGAATCTATATGGCTGGTATTTTTTCACTGGGATTCCAGGTTTCCTGTCAGCAGAGCTTTATGGCACTGGGACAGGCGAAAGTCAGTCTGCTGCTTGCATGCTTAAGAAAACTGATCCTGTTGATTCCGCTGATCTTTATTCTGCCGCTTTTCATTCAGAATAAGGTATTTGCCGTTTTTCTGGCTGAACCAATCAGCGATATACTGGCAGCAATCATTACAACTTCAACTTTCTTCAGGCGATTTGATAAAATACTGGATAGAAGATAAGAATAAAAGCCATTTGGTTGGATATGTTTCTGACTGAATGGCTTATTTTTTTGCTACGGCAACCGAATTCAGGCTGAATATGGCGGAAACACATCTTTATACAATCTTAATACAGAATCAGATACTCTTATACCATCTTTAAAGGCAATTATATATAATGGGTGCAACAAAAAAGTAATCATTCGTAAGGAGTTTTGATCATTTATGCCGGAAAAATCATATAAGAAAAAACATCTGACATCTTTTCAGCTAATAATTCTGGGATTTGCAGGAGTGATCCTTTTGGGAAGCATTCTTTTAATGCTTCCATTTTCATCTGTAGATAGAATACCAACTCCGTTTCATGAGGCTCTTTTTACAGCCACTTCGGCGGTATGTGTAACCGGGCTTGTAGTAAAGGATACCGGAAGCTACTGGTCTCTGGCAGGACAGACGATTATTCTTATACTCATACAAATAGGCGGTCTGGGAGTGGTAACGGTGGCTGCATCTGTTTCCCTTCTTTCCGGTAAAAAAATATCCCTTATGCAGAGAAGTACCATGCAGGATGCGATTTCCGCGCCTAAGGTTGGCGGAATCGTCAGATTGACAAGGTTTATTTTAAAGGGGACATTTTTGATTGAAGCTGCAGGGGCAGTGTTACTGCTGCCGGTTTTTTTATGGGATTACAAAGGAAAGGGAATTTGGCTGTCAGTCTTTCATTCTATTTCCGCTTTTTGTAATGCAGGCTTTGATATTCTGGGAACATCTGCAAATCCTTTTCCTTCCCTGACAGGGTATTCTGCAAATGTTCTTATAAATGTAGTGATTATGCTTCTGATCATCATAGGGGGAATCGGTTTTCTCACCTGGGACGATATTTATACCAACAAAATGAAGTTTAAACGTTATCGCATGCAAAGCAAGATTATCCTTGTGACTACTGCATGCCTGATTTTAATTCCGATTATTTTTTTCTTCACCTGTGATTTAAAAAATCTATCCGCAGGGAATCGCTTATTAGCTGCGGCGTTCCAATCGGTAACTACAAGAACTGCCGGATTTAACACGATTGATATTTCAAAGATGAGTGAAGCCTCAAAAGCTGTTATGATATTGTTAATGCTGATTGGCGGTTCACCTGGTTCTACAGCTGGTGGAATGAAAACCACAACGTTTACAGTTCTTTTGTTAAATGCAATTGCCACATTCCGAAGCCAGGAAAATGCAGGGGCTTTTGGCAGGAGGCTGGAATACCATGTGATAAAAAATGCGGCGACAATAGCCATGCTTTATTTTACGTTATTTTTTTGCGGCGGACTTGCAATCAGTATATATGAAGAACTTCCTCTTTTAGACTGCCTGTATGAAGCTGCTTCAGCTGTGGGAACAGTAGGACTCACGTTGGGAATTACACCGAAGCTTCATATGTTTTCGCAAATTGTGCTGATTATACTGATGTATTTGGGGCGTGTAGGTGGTCTGACTCTGATTTATGCGGTGCTTTCAGGAAGAAACAGGGGAAATGCAAAACTGCCTCTGGAGAAAATAACAGTTGGATAAGAAGGAGAAAATATAATTATGAAAAATGTATTGCTTATTGGACTTGGAAGATTTGGAAGACATATTGCTAAGCAGCTGAATCAGCTGGGACATGAAATTATGGCAGTTGACTGGAATGAGGAGAGAGTAGATAAAGCATTACCATTTGTGACCAATGCGCAGATTGGTGACAGTACCAATGCTGAATTTTTACGTTCCCTTGGAATAGGAAATTACGATATCTGTTTTGTAACCATTGGAGGAAGCTTTCAGAATTCTCTTGAAACAACTTCCCTTCTGAAAGAACTGGGAGCGAAACTGGTGATATCCAGGGCTGAGCGTGATGTTCAGGAAAAATTCCTTTTGCGCAATGGTGCGGATAAAGTGGTTTACCCGGAAAAGCAGGTTGCAAAGTGGGCCTCGATCCGTTATACAGATGATCATATCCTCGACTATATGGAGGTGGATGCATCCCATGCGATTTTTGAAGTGGAAGTGCCAGAAGAATGGGTTGGAAAAACAGTAGGAGAACTGGATATCAGAAAACGCTACAATATTAATATTCTGGCAGTAAAAAATGAAGGAGAATTTGGTATTGCAATTTCACCGGATACGTATTTTGAAGAGAATCATAAATTACTGGTATTAGGGGAATACAGAGCCCTTCAGAAATGTTTCCGAATATAATATAGTCATTTGTTATGAAGAGGCTGCTATAGAGGTGAAGACAATGGCAGAAGGAATATTGGCTGTTACTGTATTTTGTTTGTTTGGACTTGGATTTTATATTGCAAATAAAGCAGATCAGTTTTGGGGCGAAATTCAGGAAAATACGGAAGAAAAACAGCAGTCATCGAAGATATTGTTTTTGAATACTCTTTCGGATGAAGAATTGTTAAGAGAGATTCATGAGTGTAAAATTGAATATAAGGAAGCTGAAATTATAATTTTTGATGGACAGTCCGGGTATGAAAAAAAGGATTTTGACCATAATACAGTCGCATGATATAATTGCAAAAACGGCAGAAAAGGGGACTGGCAGGATGAGTCTGGGAATTGAAGAGGATAATAAAAAAACAGATGAACATATCCTTGTTTGTCTGTCAGCAGCACCCTCCAATAAGAAAATAATAGATACAGCGGCAAAAATGGCGAATGCGTTGCAGGCACGTTTTACAGCCTTGTACGTTCGCACTGGCACAAAATCAGAAGACTTAGATAAAGAAAAACTGGAAGAACATATTCGGTATGCAGAAAATCTGGGTGCAGAAATCGTAATGACTCACGGGGAAAACATACCGGTACAGATCGCAGAGTATGCCAGACTATCAAATGTTACTAAAATTGTGATTGGACAAAGTAATGCCCGACGAAATCATTTTTTCAGTAAAGTGACTCTGACAGAAAAACTAATTGAAATTGTACCAGATATTGATATCCATATTATTCCGGATACGGTCAAAACAGGAAACTACCAGAAACGGTCATTTACATGGTATATGGAAAAACCGTCTGCAAAGGATTATTTCCTGACAGTTTTTATATTTGCAGTATGTACTCTGATTGGTCTGCTGTTTCAGAAGCTGGATTTCACGGACACGAATATTGTAACCATATACATTCTGGGGGTTTTGCTTACTTCCATTGTGACAGATGGTTATCTATGCAGTGTGGCTGGTTCTTTCTTAAGTGTCTTTTTATTTTGCTTTTTTCTGACAGAACCAAGGATGTCTTTTCAGACCTATGCGGTGGGTTATCCGGTGACCTTTCTCATAATGCTAATTTCATCCGTACTTACAGGGGCACTTGCGGCAAAGCTGAAAACACATGCAAAGCTTTCTGCACAGCTTGCCTTTCGTACACAGATTTTGTTTGATACAGACCGTTTGCTGCAAAAGGCTAAAGGCGAGATAGAGATTCTTGATGTTACCTGTACACAGCTCCTTCGCCTGCTAAACCGTAATATCACAGCATATGTAGTAGAAAATGGAGCATTATCAGAAGGGAAGCTTTTCTCTGGAGAGGAAAGAGAGGACGCGGAAGATTTTTTAACACCTGAAGAACAGAAGATAGCTAGATGGGCCTATGAAAACAGACAGCGTGCCGGTGCATCCACACATCATTTTCCACAGGCCAAATGCTTATATCTGGCAATTCGGAGCGGGAACAATGTTTACGGTGTAATAGGAATACCGCTGCAGAAAGAAACACTGGACTCTTTTGAATACAGTATCCTGCTGTCCGTGATAAATGAATGTGCACTTGCAATGGAAAACGCACAAAATGCCATGGAAAAAGAGAAAAATGCAGTGATAGCCAAAAACGAACAGCTGCGGGCAGATCTTCTTCGGGCAATTTCCCATGATCTTCGAACTCCCCTTTGCTCCATTTCAGGCAATGCAGACATGCTTCTTAGCAACAGTGAACGGTTGGATGAAGCTACAAAGCATCAGATCTATACGGACATTTATGATGATTCTGAATGGCTGATCGGAGTTGTGGAGAATCTGCTTTCCATTACCAGGCTAAATGATGGAAGACTGAAATTCAAATTTACAGATCAGCTGCTTGATGAGGTGATCGCAGAGGCTCTGCGGCATATCAGCCGGAAGCATGACGATTATAAAATCGTAACTGACTGTGAAGAACTTGTTCTTGCACGTATGGATGTCCGCCTTATTATACAGGTTCTGGTAAATTTAATTGATAATGCCATAAAATATACGCCGCCAGGTACTGTAATCTGCATCCGGGGAACTAAAGCAGATGGAAAAGCGCAGATAAGCGTGGAGGATAATGGTCCTGGGATTCCGGAAGAAATGAAGCCGCATATTTTCCAGATGTTTTATACCGGCAAAACAACGGTTGCAGATAGTCACCGAAGTCTGGGACTGGGGCTGGCGCTTTGTCACTCTATTATAGAAGCCCATGACGGAACCCTGATTCTGACGGACCATGATCCCCATGGATGTAATTTTACTTTTACTTTACCATTAAGTGAGGTGACATTGAATGAATAAAACATTAATTCTGGTGGTTGAGGATGACAGACCTATAAGAAATCTGATCATTACGACGCTAAAGACACATGACTATAAATATCTGGCAGCAGAGAATGGTTCTTCGGCCATTCTGGAAGCTTCCTCTCATCATCCGGATATTGTTCTTCTTGATCTCGGGCTTCCAGATATGGAAGGGGTAGAGGTAATAAAGAAAATCCGTACCTGGTCGAACATGCCGATTATTGTGATCAGTGCCAGAAGTGAGGATACAGATAAAATTGAAGCACTGGACGCTGGTGCAGATGATTATATTACAAAACCGTTTTCCGTGGAGGAATTGCTTGCGCGTATTCGTGTTACGCAAAGGAGACTTGCAATAACGCAGACCGGAGAACAGCAGGAAACCTCTGTTTTTAAAAATGGTGAATTAGAGATCGATTATTCGGCTGGCTGTGCCTATCTGAAGGGTGAAGAATTACATCTGACTCCTATTGAGTATAAGCTGCTCTGCCTTTTATCCCGTAATGTGGGAAAAGTATTGACACATACATTTATTACCCAGCAGATCTGGGGACAGTGTTCTGAAAATGATATTGCTTCCCTCCGCGTTTTTATGGCAACACTTCGAAAAAAACTGGAACCAGAAAAAAATGGTGTGCAATACATCCAGACGCATATTGGAATCGGATATCGTATGATCAGAATTGAAAGCAATAGTCTGGCCAGGTAATTATTTCCTTAAAAATCATTCTTGAATTACCTTCCTGTTTGTGATAAAATGCCTATTTGCATAAAAACGGGAGGTGCTATATGACATTTTATCAGGAACTTCAGTTGAATCAGGCAGGTTCAAAAGACCTGCTGAAAAAAAGTGAGACCGCAAAAGAAAAAATCTATCATCTGTTTGTATATATGGCGAAGGTAGCGGTCACGATGGCGTTTTGTTTTTTATTTGTTACTATTTTCAGCATTCTGCTTGGAAATGAGAACAGTATTGTAGGAGTCGTAGTCTTATTATGTCTTATGGTATTTCGAAATGCCGATCTCGGAATCCATACCGGACAGTCTACCATGCTTCTGGCTTTGTTTTTCGCAGTTATGACAGTGTGTCCACATCTGGCAAATCAGCTTTCCCCGGTATCGGGAATGCTGTTAAATATTGCTGCATTGGCAGTGTTGATTCTGTTCGGCTGTCATAATCCATTTATGTTTAATCAGTCCACACTTGTTCTTGGATATCTGTTGCTGTATGGATATGATGTAACAGGGAAAAGTTATGAGATGAGACTGGTGGGAATGGCAGCAGGAGCTGTACTTACCTGTCTGGTATTTTATCGGAATCACAGAAACCGGGTTTATAAAAGAAAGATACAGGATGTACTGCAGGAATTTGCTCTCTCTTCTTCCAGGACAAAATGGCAGTTATGTCAGATCCTGTGCGTACCGGCTGTACTTTGTATTGCAGAGCTTTTTAAAATGCCACGTGCAATGTGGGCAGGTATTGCAGCTATGTCAGCGATCTTACCGTTTATGGAAGACATGCAGTACAGAGTGAAGAAAAGAATTGTGGGAAATATTGCAGGAGTTCTTTGTTTTACAGCATTGTATTTCCTGCTTCCGTCATCCATCTATGCATATATAGGAATCCTTGGCGGAATCGGTGTTGGATTTTCCGCAAAATATGGCTGGCAGGCTGTATTTAATACATTTGGCGCTTTGGCTATCGCTGCAGAGAGTTATGGATTAAAGGGTGCAGTCAGTCTCAGGGTGATTCAGAATGTATTTGGTGTTGTGTTTGCTCTGGTATTTTGTGCTATGTTTTATTGGGTTATGTCAAAAGAAAACAGATGTGAGTAGTAAATCTAATAGACTTTTGAGAAAACATGTTGTACTTGATATGGTATGTGAAACACGGAGGAAGAAATGGATAAAGCGTTTTTCGAAATCAGAAATGAAATCGGGAAATGCTTTTTATTTCCGCAGTTTTTTGTTCTGTAAATTTCAGTGTACCCAATCTTAATAAAGTGGTATAGTAAATCTAAACAGACTTTGGAGAAAATTGTAATTGTATTACCTAAAAAGGATAGAAGCGAGACTATGCATTGTATTAGAATTACAAAAGAAAACATTGATAAGGAACATATCTGCTGTGCTATGTCAGGAAAACAGAGTATCGTAAAAAAAGAGTGGTTAAAACAGCGCTTTGAAAATGAGTTGGTAGAGGAGAAACGAATATGGTAAAAATTATTTCAGACAGTACCTGTGACCTTTCGCAGGAGTTATTAAGAAAATATGAGATTGACATTCTTCCACTTCATATTCTTCTGGGTGATAAAGAATATGAGGATGGAAAAAACATTACTCCGGATCAGATTTATACCTGGTCTGACGCAAATAAGACAACGCCTAAAACTTCTGCTCCTGCCCTGGCAGATGCCATGGAGCTTTTCCGCCCATATGCAGAGGCTGGAAGGGAAATTGTCTGCTTTTCTATTTCAGCAGGTATGTCCACTTCTGGAAATGTGATGCGCCTTGCTGCTGAAGAACTGGGGGCTTCTGACCGAATAAAAGTAATCGATTCTGCAAACCTTTCTACCGGTATCGGCCTTCTTGTAGTAGAAGCTGCAATTATGGCAAAGAATAACCGGACAGCTTCCCAGATTGTTTCTGAGATAGAGAAGTTAAAACCAAATGTGAGAGCAAGCTTTGTGGTAGATACCCTTACTTATTTATACCGTGGCGGACGCTGCAATGCAGTAGCGGCTATGGCCGGAGGTGTTTTAAAACTGCATCCCAGGATTGTAGTGGAGGATGGTGCAATGAATGCATCTAAGAAATACCGTGGAAAAATTGCTTCTGTTGTCATGAACTATGTAAAAGATATGGAAAAAGATTTAAAAAAAGCGAGACCTGAACGCGTATTTATAACACATTCTGGCTGTGAACAGGAAACTGTAGAAAAAGTGAGGGCTTATCTGAAAGAACTTGACATTTTTGATGAGATACTGGAAACCAGGGCTGGCGGTGTTGTATCAAGTCATTGCGGACCTGGTACGCTAGGTGTTTTGTATATTGCAAAATAAAGAATGCATTGCGATATCTGCTATATGCTTCATTACTATAAACCCGCAGTAACACGAATATATTTCGTATTTACAGAAGCACTGGAAGAAAATGGTATTCTGACTCAGAAATAATAAAAAACAGGACAGCAAAGGAGAACAAGCCTATGCCAACATTAACAATCATTATATCACTCATTATTTTAGCCGTTTACATTTTCTTACTGGTTGCTAATAAAAGTAATCCAAAAACAAATGGAATGCTGATGGTTGTACAGGGAGCTTTATGGACTGTGATCGCAGTAAGCAACTGGGCTGAGAATACGGTTGTAAACCGGAGTTGTTACATTATAGTAATTGTTTTATCGTTTATCTGTGGAATCCGGGAGCTTATTAAGCAGCATTAAAAAATGAGAATGGCTAAAACTGTTCCTTTAGGTGGAGATGTTAAAAATGATTCATGATTTAATGTACATTGAACTTAAAACGGGATATTCAGATGATGGTCCGGCATGGATCGGATATGTGAAAACTTCAAAGAGTAAGAAAACAATCTATTTTAATAACCATGCCTTTCAAAAATATAATGGCAATTATTCCAATTATATAGATATTGAGAATGGCGACGAATATTGGATTTCCGGGTTGAAGAAGAAAGAGAGTAATCGTCATTGGGATGGACATGGAAAAATCATGATCGACCGCAGAGCTGTTAATGAATATCTGTCTCTGATTGGAGAAAGGGAGCTACCGCTAAATTTGTTTGAAGTGACTGATATGGAAGATAGCTTCCCCATTGAAAGAGTAAATAGAGTATTGAACCAGAAGATTACAAGTACTGATAATTTTGAATAACCATAAGGGAACACTTCAGCTGACAAAAGGGAATGTCTAATGAGCTGTTCTCTTTTTGTTATGCTATGACTCAAAAAAATATAATTTTTTTGAGACGTCCGTCAAAAAAAGCCGACTTTATAATTGAGAACATTTTTGAGGAGGTGAACATCATAGACGATAAAAAAATAATAGAACTCTACTTTGAAAGGAATCAACAGGCAATTAAGAAAACAGATATAGAATATGGAAAGCTCTGTCACAAAATTGCCTATAATGTCCTGAATAACCGCCAGGATTCGGAAGAGTGTGTAAATGACACCTATTTAGGAGTATGGAACAGAATCCCACCTGCAAGGCCAGGCAATTTTAAATCTTATATTTCCACAATCGTCAGAAATATTTCCATCGATAAATTTAGAAAACTAAAAGCCCAAAAACGATCAGCCAATATGGTTATGGCATTGGATGAACTTGCAGATGTACTGCCGGATGAAAGGTATGCTCCGGGCAGGAATGATGAAGAGATTGGAAAATCGATCAGTATTTTTCTTTACAAACAAAAAGAAGAGATCCGGAGAGTGTTTCTTCTAAAATATTTTTATTTTGAATCTAACATAGCTATTGCAGAGAGATGTGGTTTTACTGAACGCAAAGCATTAATGTTTTTGCATTCTTTGTTGGTATGGTTGCAAGTTACTATTTGTATTCAAACTATATTGCAGGATTTTTTCCAAGAAGCTATGCGGTGGTTTGGTTTGGATTTACATCTGTTTCTCCATTATTGGCTTTTATCTGCTGGTATACAAAGGGGAAAGGAAAAGTGGCATTTATACTGTCAGCTCTGATTTTGGCAGTGTTGTTCAATATGTGCTTTCTATATGGATTCGGATATTTTAGTGCATGATACCTATTGCCGGATTGTTATTCGTCATGCGTCCTTTGACGCTGCCCGTATGCTGGTGGCAAGGTGGAAACGGGAAATCTCCCTTGAATATTTGACCGAAGAAAAGTTTGTCCCGCTAAGCACCACAGACGAGTATCGCACATCTGCAAAAGCACACGGTATCATCACAAGGGGAGACGACTGCTATCGGAGGTAATCATATGACAAATCAGAGTACA
>ERZ1106969.354-NODE-354-length-49544-cov-6.115036_pt1 | contig 49544 bp, 51 predicted proteins | sample MGYA00403685_ERZ1106969 | MGnify/ENA primary metagenome ERZ1106969 (study PRJEB35170, sample SAMEA104062416) | human gut metagenome | biome: human gut; feature: human-associated habitat; material: faeces | place: Denmark | collected 2012-05-18 ... | reverse complement strand
ACCAAATCTCCCACAAAGTGGGACGCACAGCTGACGGAAAGCAATTTTCAAACACGCTCTGGTCCGGGAAGCAATGACACCACAGGGATGTGTGAAGATAGCCCCTTTCCATATTCTTTTTGGTATGGTAAGATAGGAAGGTAAATCGAGATTATAGAGTGACAGGATGAAAATATGAATTACATTGTATTAGACCTTGAATGGAACCAGAGCCCGGGCGGAAAGGAAGACTCCGTAGCGCATCTTCCCTTTGAGATTATTGAGATAGGTGCGGTGATGCTGGACAATCAGTTCCGGCCCGCAGGTGAATTCCATAAACTGATAAAGCCCCAGGTATATAAAAAGATGCATTTTAAGATATCAGAAGTAACACATATGGATATGAAGAAGTTATGCCAGGAGGGGCAGCCTTTTGGGGCAGTCATGGAGGAATTCCTGGACTGGTGCGGGGATGGGGATTTCCGTTTCTGCACATGGGGGTCCATGGATTTGACGGAATTGCAGAGGAACATGATATATCACGGCATGGAGATACCCTTTCCGCGTCCGCTTCTATATTATGATATCCAGAAGCTGTACTGCCTCCAGTACGGGGACGGTAAGAATAAAGTGTCCCTGGACCAGGCTGTGCAGCTGCAGGGCATGGCAGAGGACCGGCCGTTCCACCGGGCGCTGGACGATGCTTTTTACACGGGAAAGATCCTATCCGTGCTGGATATGGAGAAGTACGGCGTATATGTGTCCGTGGACTATTATGGGCTGCCGGAGACAAAAGAAAACGAGTACAGGTTATATTTCCCGGAATACACAAAATTCGTATCCAGGGAATTCAGCTCCAGGGAAGACATCATGAAAGACAAGGATATCACAGACATGGTGTGCCTGAAATGCAGGCGTATGCTCCGCAAGAAAATCCGCTGGTTCCCCTACGGCCAAAGATTCTACTTCTGCCTGGCCGTCTGCCCCGAACACGGATATGTCAAAGGAAAAATCCGCGTTAAAAAATCAGAAGACGACAGATACTATGTGGTCAAAACCACCAAAATGGCCGGGGAAGAGGATGTGGAACTCCTCACACAGCGCAAGGAGGACGGCCGCAAACGCCGCAGCGCCAAGCACTGATTCCCCGCCCATCTCCCGTTCCTGTCTCCTGGAACAAGACAAGGCAGAGGTTGCGTACCCACCGCAGACCCTGCCTTGACAAACATCCATTTCCGTTCACTCTTCCCTCATCCTATATCCAACACCGATTTCCGTAAAAATATACTTTGGTTCGGCCGGGTTTTCTTCCAGTTTCCTGCGTATATGCGCCATGTTCACCCGGAGTATCTGGTTATCGCTGTCTGCAAATGGCCCCCATATCTTGGAGATGATTGTTTCATAGGTCAGCACCCTGCCTGCGTTGTGGGCCAGCAGGGATACCAGCTTGTATTCAATCTGCGTCAGATGCACGTCCTGGTCATTTACCTTAACAAGACGACGCTCAAAGTCAATGAGCAGGCCGCCTACTTCGTATTTGGAGTTTTCATTCGCAGCGCGCTGGCTGTGGCGGAGGGCAGTGCGGATGCGGGCCAGGAGTTCCGCGGTTCCAAATGGCTTGGTAAGGTAATCGTCAGCGCCCATATCCAGGGCAGCTACCTTGCTGCGTTCCATGGTCCTGGCGGAGATTACTATGATGGGCACGGAACTGTAGGTCCTTACCTCTTGTATGATTTCCAGTCCGTCCATGTCGGGAAGACCCAGGTCCAGCAGGACCACATCCGGTTTGTGGGTGTTGATCAGTTTCAGGCCGTCCGTACCCGTGTATGCACAGGTTACCTGGTAGTTCTGCGGGGTCAGGACTGTTTCTATAAAATTGCAGATATTCTTTTCGTCCTCAATGATGATAATACTGGCTCTTGTGTTCATAAGCTAATATTCCCTCCAATCTGGTAAGGTAAAAGTAAATAGGGCGCCCTTGTCGTAATTGCTGGCCTCTATGTGGCCGCCGTGGGCGTTTATGATGGTTTTACAAAGCGTAAGGCCGATTCCCATCCCTTTGTGGCTGTCGCCGGTCTGGTTGTCGGAGACCCCGCCTCCGTCAAACAGCGTGCCTAACAGTTCCGGCCGGATGCCGTTGCCCTGGTCACGGATGGCGATGGATACATACGGACCGTCCACCGATGCCTGCAGGTCAATGGGGCCATGGCTTCCGGAGTGGAAATATGCATTTTCCAGAAGGTTGTTGATGACCTGCTCAATCAGGGTAGCGTCCATGGGGACCATGATAAAGCTTTCCGGTATGCAGACCTGGACCTGGACCTCCGGAAACCGTTTCCGGAACCGCCCCACGGCTGAAGAAATGACTTCCTCCAGGGATTCTTCTGTCTTTATCACAGTGGCCACGCCGCGCTCATCCTGGATCCTGGTAACGGACAGCAGGTTTTCCACCATGGTGAGCAGCCACTGGGCATCTTCTTCAATGTTCTGCACCAGCTTTCGCTTTTCCTCCCTGGTCATGGATCCCTCCTGGTTCAGATAGGTGGAACTGGAACCGATGATTGTGGTAAGGGGGGTGCGCAGATCGTGGGACATGGCGCGCATAAGGTTGGCCTTCATGGTTTCCTTTTCCGCGTCCAGCAGCATGCGGTCCTTTTCCTGCAGCTGTACGTTCTGCTTGGTAATCATGATGCATATACTGCTGGCAAGGCAGGAAATCAGCATCATGCCCACAAATGTGATCGGATATCCTGACATGGTAAAATTCAGGGTCATGTACGGATAAGTAAATGCAAAGTTCACCCAGAAGACTCCGAACAGCGAGGCAAGTATGCCGGCTCCGTAACAGCTTGTGGCGCGGGCAATCAGAATGATGGCCAAGGTGTAGATAATGGAGATATTGGTCACGTTCGTGCTGAAATAAAAAAATACGGTAGAGACTAAAGTGGCTGCAGCCATATACTCTATGGTGATAGGAAGATTCCTAACCAGATTCATGACAGCAGCCTTCAGGTCACTTTTTTCCTTATGGAAGATTTTCATTGCACACTCCCCTGCAGACTGCGGTTCCTTAATTAAAGTAGGTGTTACAGATAAATCCTACATCATAACCTCCTACATTATAACCGATGGGTATGGCAAGTTCAACGGAAAATGGATTTTTTACGCCGGCTTCTTCTGGTCCTGCGTGCGGACGGGGACGAGACCCTGCGCTCAGCCAGAAGCCGGTCAAACTCTGAGGAGGAATAGCCAATGTCCTCCAGCCGCTCCAGCCTGCGCTGCCGCCTTAACAGAAGGTCGGCCTCTTCCTTGCGTTTTACATGTATCTTCACGGCAGCCACGATTGCGATGATGATGCACAGGGAAAAGACGATTCCCAGTATGGCCAGCGTGTTTGCGGGTATACGTATGCTGGAGGCAGCGCCCTCCTTGGTGGTGATGTCCTGACGCGTGGGCGCTGCAGGGGTCTGGTCCCGGGAGGCCGGATGGTCCGCCGGGGAGGGGGCGCCGGCCCCGTCCTGGGAGTGCGGCGCGCCGGTGCCCTCCGGGACAGGTCCGCCCATCCCTTCTTCGTGCGCCGGTGCGGCGGGAAGGGAAGCAGACCCCATCCCGGCAGAACACAGGTATACGAAACCAACAGGGCGTTCATTGTAAGTATAACGGATACAGGCCACTGCGTCCAAAGGACTCTGGCCGTCCAGGTCATAGGTGAGTATGGACTGCACGTCCGCAAAATCCCCTGCCTTGGGAATCACCACCCGTCCGTTTTTGTCAAGTTCCAGGGAAATGCTGTCCCGGGCCGTCATGCCGGCAATGGTCATGTCATTTTCCACGGATCTGTACCGGGTCTCGTAGTCCACTGCCTTTAAAGACTGGAAATTACGGAAACCAAAATCAAACATGGCCTTTGTATCTGAATAATGGGACTGGTGCCCGTTAAGGACCACCGCAATCAGCGTCATCCCGTCTCTTTTGGCGCAGGTAACAAGGGTGTTGCCTGCCAGGGACGTATAACCTGTCTTGCCTGCAAAGGCACCCGGATAGTAGACGGATTCATTCTTGTTAAGCATCTTGTGGTGGTTGGCCACGTATCCGCCTTCCGGCGTCCGCTTGGTGGGGGCCAGCTTATAGCTGCGGGTGCCGTTGATGGCCAGGAATTCCGGGTTCTTGATGGCCTCCCTGGCAATCAGCGCCATGTCGTGGGCCGTGGTATAATGGTTTTCATCATTCAGGCCGCTGGGGTTGGCGAAATGGCTTCCGGTACAGCCAAGGCTTGCAGCCTTTTCATTCATGAGCTTTGCAAACTCCTCCCTGGAGCCGCTTACATGGCAGGCCAGGGCATTGGCGCTTTCATTGGCAGAAGCCAGCATAAGGGCATAGAGACAGTCCCGGACCGTCAGTACGTCGCCTTCGTCAATGCCTGCGCTGCTGCTGCCGGCTTCTACGTTATAGACATCATCGTGGGAAAAAGACACCATTTCATCCAGATCGCAGTGTTCCAGCACAATCAAAGCAGTCAGTATCTTAGTGATACTGGCCGGATAATACGGCTGGTCCATATTCTTTCCGTATAGTACGGTTCCCGTGTCCGCGTCCATGACAATACCGCCGTCCGCCTGTATGGAAACATCAGAGGGCCACTCCGGTGCAGCCAGCGCACTTATGGTAAAAACACCCATGGACAGGCAGAGACAGAGGAACAATGAGAAAAATCGCTTCATCCAACAATCTCCAATCATATAAATAGCCTATTGTACAGTATAAAAGATTTCTGTATTTAAGTAAAGGCTGGATGGGGATTAAGCGGCATTTTTATGGTTTTTTATGGTAAGGAACAGGCATATGCCGAAGAGAATCAGGGACAATGAGCCAAAGAGATAGGCGATACGGGCAGCGGTGTCCATGAAAAATCCTTCCGGTACAATATTGATGAGCATGTCCGTGGACGGGTCAAGGATCCATAGGTCATTGGTAAAGAAGATATGGTGGAACATGATGAAATACCTGGAAAAGTCCGTGGATATCATAAGTCCCAGCGCTGTTACAAGACCAAAGAACAGACCTGTGCCCAGGCAGAGGGAGGATGGCAGGACTTTCCTCATCCGGGCTTTTGTGGCTGCCATGAACGCCAGCAACAGGACCGTGAGCACAAGACAGACCGTGCGGATGGACATGGCCTTCAGGAAAAGCACCTGTACGTCTTCCATATGGGCAATTTCCCGCTCATTGAAGAATTCCCGCTCCTGTCCTCCCATGGTGGTTTTTACATGCAGGTCCTCCCGGTCCCCGCGCAGGTAATCCATCATCTCATCCGTTACATGGAGAAGGTCGTCCATGGTCATGGACGGAAGGCTGTCCAGCACATTGTATTTGGTGTATTCTTTTTCAAAATATCCGGGTGTCCAGTAAACCACTGCTTCCACGGAAGTGATGAACAGGGCAATCATGATGCAGAATGCGGCCGCAATTCCGGCCAGTCTGTGTAAATATTTCATAAGGCCTCCTAATTATAATAAAGTCTGTTTAAAAAATTTGTCTGTAACAGGAAAAAATGTACGTAACAAAGAAAAGCCCGACCCCGCAGCTTCATGTATCTGCAAAGTCAGACCTTTTAGTGCGCCTTCAGGGACTCGAACCCTGGACAAATAGATTAAGAGTCTACTGCTCTACCAACTGAGCTAAAGGCGCATGCCCGTGTTTTCATTCAACCCTTGCGGGTGACACGAACGACATTATATCTCTTTGAAAGTTAAATGTCAACCATTTTCGTCAAAAAAATTATTTTTCTTTTTTCTTTGCTTTGGAACCAGGGCCGATGATCTTATTTACTTCCTTAAAGGAACGGCTCAGGCGGAGCGCCTGTTTGTTTAAATCTGTTTTGTCACTGGTTGCCTGCAACAGTTTTTTGGTGATTCCTGGGGGTAATGCCATATTAACCGCCTCCGGCAGTAGGTTCTGTTATGAACAGTATATGACGCGCCCTCCCGGTTTGTGCAGACTCCCCGTGGCAGTGCCTGCCCGGACACCTGTTCCGCTCCTGGACACGTATTTCTTCCCCGGACGTGTCTTAGGTCCGGGACTTTGAGGCAACCAGCCTGCAGATGGGTTTTCCCTCCCCTGCGAATTTCATTTCGTATTCAGTCATCACGTTGCCTTCGGCCATGGGACTGTTATGAAGGTCAAATGTATGGGACAGGATGGTCCAGCCCGAGGCTGGGATGGATTCCAGGGAATATTCAAACAATTCACGGTTGTCCGTCTTGAATTCCACGGTGCCTCCGGGGGCCAGGATCTTGCCGTACACGCCCATGAAGGCGGGGGAAGTCAGCCTGCGCTTGGCATGACGGTCCTTTGGCCAGGGGTCTGAGAAGTTCAGGTAGATGCGGCTGACCTCACAGGGGGCAAAGATATCGGGCAGGGTTTTGGCATCAATGCACATGAACAGGATATTGTCAAGGTCCAGCTGCGAACGTTTTTCCAAGCCTCTTAAAAGCACGCTGGAATAACGTTCTATGCCTATATAATTGATATCAGGGTGGGTCTGGGCCAGTTCCATGATGAAACGTCCCTTCCCCATCCCCACCTCTATTTCAATCGGATTGCTGTTGCAGAAGACCTGGTCCCAATTCCCACGTCTTGTCTCCGGCTCCTGGATTACATAGGGGCTGGATGCAATGGACTCTTCTGCACCGCGGATATGGCGTAATCGCATATTATTTTTCCTTTCTTTCTGAACAGTACCATTATTGAGTAACCGCAGGCCTTATTTTATCATCGGAAGTGCCTATTTGCAACAAAATTTACTTTTTTCTTATTTTTCTGATTTTTTATAATTAATAGTGCAAAATTGCCAAAAATCGATTATACTATACATAATAGGCGGATATCTGCGATACTAAGGAGGAAGGCTATGTCGAATATGGAGCGGACGACCAGCTGGCAGCAGATTCAACTGGGCGTGAAAGAGGCAGAGCGTTTAATTGTACGAAAAGAATATAATCTTGTGATGGTTAAGGCAAGACAGGTCCTGGAATATATGGTGCGGTGCATGGCGGAACGTGCATGCGTGGTGGAAGGGGACCTGTCGGATACCATTGACCAGCTTTATGAAGGGCAGTGGATTAACAAGGCAACCAAGGATAATTACCATACCATCCGCATCCTGGGCAACAAGGCGGTCCATGAAGGGGACGATGCTGCCTATGATGCCAATCAGGCATACCAGCTGCTGACCCAGGAAGTTTATGTGTTTGCCAATGAGTTTGCAGGAGGGCGGTCATCCAGGCCGTCTCAGGCATCCAGGGGAGGTGCTTCCCGCCAGCCGGCCAGGACAGCCGGTTCCGGCGGCCGGCCAGGTTCCGGTCCAAGAGGGGGCCGGGGCACAAGGAGCCAGGGACGTCCGTCCGGTTCAGGAGGTTCACGCCAGGGAGCGCCCAGGAAGAAAAAACGCAGACGGGTATCCCCTGTATATTATGTCTGGAGACTCCTGATTCCCGTGCTTGCGGTTGTGCTGCTGATAGTTGTCATACAGACCTTGGGCGGCAAGGGCGGCAAGGACAAGGATAAGACCACCACGGCACCCACCGTTACCACGGCTGCCACTGAACCCGCACCCACACCGCCGCCGGAACCGGAGACAGAGCCGGAGACAGAACCGCCGGCAGTGGTTTACCGGATTAAGGGCAACAGCGTGAATGTCCGCAAGGAACCGTCCACGGACAGCCGCATCCTGGTACAGCTTTCCAACGGCTATGAGGTTGACTATGTGAAGCGGTACAGCAATGACTGGGATGTGATAAATTACGAGGGGCAGGAAGCCTATGTGTCCAGCCGGTTCCTGGAAAAGGTTGAGCCGGTTCCCGAGACAGAGGTCGTACCCACCGGGGGCGATGGGGCAGAAGGGCAGTAGGGGCTGGAGTGCGCAGGAAGCAGCCACGGAATCCAGATAATGGAATTTGTAAAAGATGTATAGAAAATTTTGGAATATATGTTGGTAAAAAGAGGAAGGAGAGAAAATATCCTTCCTCTTTTTGGCATTTTGCCATAAGGGAATTGTTAAAAGTTTATTCCAATTCTAAAAAACCTCTGGTTTTTTTCGAAAAAAGTAGTATCATGAAATGATATGAATTTATAAAGGAGGAGCTCTATGGATACCGTAATCAATAAGTTATGGGAGATAGAAGAAGCAGCCGGCGCCATTACGGATGAGGCGAATGTGCGCAAGAAAGCATTTGCCAAAGAGATGGAAGACAAAACTGCCTCTTTTGATGCCGGCCTTGAACAGGAAACCGCCCGCAGGATTGCTGATATCGGGCATAAGATGGAAGCAGATATGGAAGCCATGCTTGCCCGGCAGAAATCGGATTTTGAGACACTTCTTAAACAATTGGAAGACAATTACAACCGTTATCATGCAGCGTATGCAGATGCCCTGTTCCAGAAAATGATAAAGGAGTGAGCGTATGGGCAGCCTGATTACCTATAGCGGCATTGCTACCAAGGTGAAGGCCATGGAGCGTTGGCGTATTAAGGATGGACAGTTTGAAGAGATGGCGTCCCTGGAAAGCGTGCCTGAAGCAGTGGATTACCTGCGCCGCTTCCTTCCTTACAGGGAGATATTCGATGAGCTGGAGGAAAAGGACATGCACAGGGCCAGTATTGAGCAGCGTCTGAATCTTTCACAGTACAGGGATTTCGCAAAGCTGTATAAGTTTGCAAACATGAACCAGAGACGTTTCCTGGACCTGTATTTCATGCACTATGAGATAAGTATCATAAAGACCTGCCTGAGGAACGCGGTGGGACATAGGGAACAGCGTCAGGACCTGTCCATGTTCAGGGACTTTTTTGAACGCCATTCCAGCATTGACTTAATTCTTTTGTCCCAGTCCGGTTCAATGGCGGAATTTGTGGGCAACCTGAAAGGGTCGCCGTATCATGAACCGTTAAGCCGCATGCTTGAGGATGGCAGGGCCAGCCTGCCGGCCTGTGAGACGGCCCTGGATATGCTTTACTTCAGGACCATGTGGAAGATAAAGGACAAGTATCTGTCCAAGGAGGAACGTAAGATCCTGGCCCAGTGCTTTGGTACCAGGATGGATATGCTGAACCTTGAGTGGATCTGCCGTTCCAAGAAATTTTACCAGCTTTCACCGGGAGAGATATATGCCATGCTGATTCCCATACAGCTCCATCTGACCAAGGGGGAAATCAATAAGATGGCTGAGGCCGAGACCCTTCCCCAGCTCTATGAGCTGATACGCGCAAGCTGGTATGGGAAGCTGGATGTCATCCGCCAGTCAGAGGAACCGGACCTGGACCATCTGACATTTGAAATTATTGACAGGATCTACCAGACGACCAGAAGAAATGACCCATACTCCATTGCCATACTGAACTCCTATCTTTACTTTAAGGAGAGGGAGATTGCACATATCATCAATACCATTGAAAAAATACGGTATGGCCTGGCGGCAAATTGACTAAAGGGGGTTAAGACGTGATTGAGAAAATGAAATTCCTGAGTATTACCGGTCCCAAGGCGGACATTGACCGGGTGGTGTGTACCTATCTGTCCAGATATGAGATTCACCTGGAAAACGCCCTGTCGGAACTCAAGACGGTTAAGGACCTGCGGCCCTATATTGAGTCCAATCCTTATAAGGAGGAGCTTGCAAAGGCAGGGGAGCTGGTGGAAAGCTACCATGAGCTGCTGCCCGGACACACGGACCGGAAGCTTAAGCTGGAGGACGCGGTGGACCTGATCCATGCGCTGGACAGTGAACTTAAGGAGCTGACCGATAAAAAGAGCGGTCTTGTGGAGCAGAGGGATGAGCTGCAGGCATCCAAGGACAAGGTGGCTCCGTTTAACGGGCTTAATTATGATGTGAAGAAGATACTTGGATTCCGGTTCATGAAGTTCAGGTTCGGCCGTATTTCCAGGGAGTATTATGAAAAGTTTTACGCCTATGTGTATGACAGCATTGACACGGTGATGTTTAAGTGTGAGGAAAATGACGAGTATGTGTGGGTGGTATATTTTGTGCCTGAAAAGCTGGCGGATAAGATAGACGCCATCTATGCATCCATGCATTTTGAGCGCTGTTATCTTCCGGATGAATATGAGGGGACGCCGGTGGAGGCCGGTCATATACTGGATGACCGCATCAGCGCCTTCCAGAAGCAGATTGACGCCATTGACAAGGAGATTGTGGAGGCCATCAGCAACAGGAAGGACGAACTGGTGGCGGCCTATTCCACGGTGCGGACATTTTCCACTAATTTTGATGTGCGCAAGATGGCAGCGGTCACCAAGCATGACCGCCATAATTTCTATATCCTGTGCGGGTGGATGACCCAGAAGGACGCGGCGGCGTTCCAGAAGGAGATTGAACGGGATGAGGACACGTTCTGTATTATTGAGGATGACCATAATAATATCATGAGCAATCCTCCCACCAAGATGAAGAATCCAGGCCTGTTCAGACCTTTTGAGATGTATGTGGAGATGTATGGGCTTCCCTCCTATAATGAGCTGGACCCCACCATCCTGATCGGCATTACCTATTCCATCCTGTTCGGCTTCATGTTCGGGGACGCGGGACAGGGCCTGTGCCTGCTTATCGGTGGATACCTGCTGTACCGTTTCAAGAAGGTGCGGCTGGCAGGCATCATATCCTGCTGCGGTGTGTTTTCCACTATATTCGGTTTCCTGTTTGGCAGTATCTTCGGGTTTGAGGATATAATCGAAGCTGTCTGGCTCAGGCCCCAGGAAGCCATGGTGGACCTTCCCTTTATCGGCAGGCTGAACACGGTGTTCGTGGTGGCTGTGGCCATCGGCATGGGAATCATCCTGATGTGTATGGTGCTCAACATCATCAACAGCGTCCGTTCCCATGATACAGAGAAGATTTACTTTGACACCAACGGCGTGGCCGGGTTTGTGTTTTATCTTGCCCTGACCGCCGTACTGGCCCTTTATATGACGGGCAATGCGCTTCCTGCCACGGTCATACTGGTTGTCATGTTCCTGATACCGTTAATCATCATGTTCTTTAAGGAACCGCTTACGGCCATTGTGGAGAAGAAGTCGGAACGGATAGAAGGCGGCTTGGGTATGTTCATTACCCAGGGGATATTTGAACTGTTTGAGGTGCTTTTAAGCTATTTTTCCAACACCCTTTCCTTTGTCCGTGTGGGCGCGTTTGCGGTGAGCCATGCTGCCATGATGCAGGTGGTGCTGATGCTTGCAGGCGCGGAGGCGGGAGGAAACACCAACTGGGCCGTGGTTATCGGCGGCAACCTGTTTGTGTGCGCAATGGAGGGCCTGATTGTAGGGATCCAGGTACTCCGTCTGGAATATTATGAGCTGTTCAGCCGGTTCTACCGCGGAAGCGGCCGGGCATTTGAACCATATGGAAAAGCTGCCGGAGAGCAGTAAACATAAAAAACTGCCGGGACACTGGCATATGCCAGACGGGCCGGAGATTAAAAAGGAGAAATGAGATATGAGTTTATTAGTTAAGATTACACTGAGCGCAGCACTGATTTTGAGTATTGCAGTACCATTTGGGGCATTTGCAGCAGGGGAAAAGACAAAGGGGCGTTATAAGACAGCGCTGGCAGCCAACCTGTTCCTGTTCTTTGGCACCATGGTCTTTTCGGCGGTTGTCATGTTTTCCGGCAATGCCCAGGCAGCAGAGGCAGGGGCCCAGGCAGCCGGCCCGTCCGCGGCAGGCATGGGATATCTTTCAGCTGCCCTTTCAACCGGACTTTCCTGCCTGGGCGGCGGCATCGCGGTATCAGCTGCGGCCAGCGCTGCCCTTGGGGCAATCAGTGAGGACAGCTCCATTCTTGGTAAATCATTAATCTTCGTAGGTCTTGCCGAAGGTGTGTGTCTGTATGGCCTGATCATTTCCTTTATGATCCTGGGCAAGCTGTAAGTCTATGAAGATGTACCTTATCAGCGACAATGTGGACACCCTGACCGGGATGCGCCTGGCCGGGGTGGAGGGAGCCGTGGTCCATGAGAGGGAAGCGCTTAAGAATGAGCTGGATAAGGTCCTGGCCGATAAATCCATTGGCATCATCCTGCTGACAGAGAAGTTTGGCAGGGAGTTCCCGGAGATAATCGATGATGTGAAGCTGGAGAGGAAACTTCCGCTGATCATCGAAATCCCGGACCGCCATGGAACCGGCCGCAAGCCGGACTTTATCACCTCCTATGTGAACGAGGCCATCGGACTGAAACTGTAAGCAGGGTTCAGACATATCTGAACGCATAAGAATAGAGAAAGCAGGTGAGGCAGCTTGACAACAGAGGAGAAGCTGAAGCATTTCCAGGATATCTGTATGGAGGATGCCAGGGAGCGCAGTGCCAGGATGCTGGACGACTATATGAAAGCCCTGGAGGGCGCCTATGAGGAACACACCGCTGACGCAAGACGGCGGGCCGACATGCAGGTGGAGGCAGAGACGGAGAAGCTGGAACGTGAGATTAATAAACGGCTGTCCATCGGGCAGCTGGACCTTAAGAGGGAATTCAGCCGCAGGCAGGAGGAACTTAAGGATAAGCTGTTTGTGGAGCTTAAGGATAAGCTGGCTAATTTCATGGAGACCCAGGAATACCAGCGCCTTCTGGACCATCAGGTGAAGGCGGTTAAGGAGTTTGCGGGAGACGAGGAGCTGATTGTATATATGGATCCTTCCGATGTGGATAAAGTGCAGAGGATTGCGCTGCATCACAACGCATCCATCAAAATCAGCGAATATTCCTTTAACGGCGGCACCAGGGCCGTGATTCCCGGTAAACATATACTGATTGACAATTCATTTGAGACCAAGTTAAATGAGGCGCGTCATGCGTTCAAATTCGATTTAGGAGGTAAGTAAAGTGGCTAAGACAGGTGTGATACACGGCATTAATGGTCCTGTCGTTTCCTTGCTGGGTGACCCGGGATTCCAGATGAATGAAATGGTTTATGTGGGAGCGGAGAACCTGGTGGGCGAGGTCATCGGACTTACTTCAGGTAAAACAACGGTTCAGGTGTATGAGGAGACCAGCGGCATCAGGCCCGGTGAAACCGTGACCGGTACGGGCGCGCCCGTGTCCGTTACCCTGGCCCCGGGAATCCTCAGCAACATATTTGACGGAATTGAGCGTCCCTTAAGCGAGATTGCTAAGGGGAGCGGTTATTACATCAGCCGCGGCATATCCGTGGACAGCCTGGATACATCCAGGAAGTGGGATACGCATATGGTGGTAAAAAAAGGCGACCGCCTGATGCCGGGAACCATCATCGCCGAGGTGCCGGAGACAAGGGCCATTACCCACAAGGTGATGGTGCCCCCGGATGTGGAAGGTTATGTCCTTGAGGCTGTGCCGGACGGACAGTATACCATTGAGGAGACGCTGCTTACCGTGCAGCTGATGGACGGGTCGGAGAAAACGCTTACCATGACCCAGAAATGGCCCATCCGTATCCCACGGCCCACGGCCAAGCGTTTTCCGGCCGTAAAGCCGCTGATTACGGGACAGCGTATCCTGGATACCATGTTCCCCCTGGCAAAGGGCGGCACGGCAGCCATTCCCGGGGGATTCGGGACCGGCAAGACCATGACCCAGCACCAGGTTGCCAAGTGGTCGGACGCGGACGTGATTATCTATATCGGCTGCGGGGAGCGCGGCAACGAGATGACCCAGGTTCTGGAGGAGTTCTCGGAACTGATTGACCCTAAGACAGGCAATCCGTTGATGGACAGGACCACGCTGATTGCCAATACGTCCAACATGCCCGTGGCTGCCCGTGAGGCCAGCCTGTATTCCGGCCTGACCCTGGCAGAATATTACAGGGACATGGGCTATCATGTGGCTATCATGGCAGATTCCACCTCCAGATGGGCGGAGGCGCTGCGTGAGCTTTCGGGCCGTCTGGAGGAAATGCCGGCAGAGGAAGGTTTCCCGGCATATCTTGCGTCCCGCCTGTCCGCGTTCTATGAGAGGGCCGGCATGATGCAGAACCTGAACGGGACCGAAGGCTCCGTGACCATTATCGGCGCTGTTTCCCCGCAGGGCGGGGATTTCTCCGAGCCTGTGACCATGAACACCAAACGTTTTGTGCGGTGCTTCTGGGGCCTGGATAAATCCCTGGCCTACGCCAGGCATTTCCCGGCCATCCACTGGCTGACCAGCTACTCCGAGTACATCAACGACCTGGCGTCCTGGTACATGGATAATGTGGATAAGAAGTTTGTGGATTACCGCAACCGTTTAATGGCCCTGCTGACCCAGGAGAGCAGCCTGATGGAGATTGTCAAGCTGATTGGGGCGGACGTACTGCCGGATGACCAGAAGCTGGTGCTTGAGATTGCAAGGGTAATCCGTCTGGGCTTCCTGCAGCAGAACGCGTTCCATAAGGAAGATACATCCGTACCCCTGATTAAGCAGTTCAAGATGATGGAAATCATCCTGTACCTGAATAAGAAGTGCAGGGCCCTGATTTCCATGGGCATGCCTGTGTCTGTGTTAAAGGAAGAAAATATTTTTGATAAAATCATATCCATTAAGTATGATGTGCCCAATGAACGCCTGGATATGTTTGATGATTATAAACAGCAGATTGATGCGTTCTATGACAGGGTAATGGAGAGGAACGCGTAAAGGAGGACGGACAAATGGCAATTGAATATTTAGGTTTAAGTGAAATCAATGGCCCCCTGGTCGTCCTTGAGGGCGTTCAGAATGCGGCTTTTGATGAGATTGTGGAGATGACGGTAAACGGCAGTACCCACAAGATCGGGCGTATTATTGAGATTTACGGGGATAAGGCAATCATCCAGGTCTTTGAAGGCACCGAGGGCATGGCCCTGCGCAATACCCATACAAGGCTTACCGGCCATCCCATGGAGATTGAAGTTTCCGAGGAAATGCTGGGGCGTACCTTTAACGGTATCGGGCAGCCCATTGACGGATTGGGCGACATCATATCCGATGTGAGGCTGGATATCAACGGAAAGCCTTTAAACCCGGTGACACGTGAGTATCCCAGGAACTATATCCGCACGGGCATCTCTGCCATTGACGGGCTTACAACCCTTATTAGGGGACAGAAGCTGCCCATCTTCTCAGGCAACGGACTTCCCCACGACCAGCTGGCTGCCCAGATTGTACAGCAGGCATCCCTGGGGGACAATTCGGATGAGAAGTTTGCGATTGTGTTCGGGGCCATGGGCGTTAAGTATGATGTGGCTGATTTCTTCCGGCGTACCTTTGAGGAGAGCGGCGTGTCCGAACACGTGGCCATGTTCATCAACCTGGCCAATGACCCGGTGGTGGAGCGTCTGATTACGCCCAAGATTGCCCTGACGTTGGCGGAGTACCTTGCATTTGAAAAAGGTATGCATATCCTGGTCATCCTGACCGATATGACCAGCTACGCAGAGGCGCTGCGTGAGGTGTCCTCATCCAAGGGCGAGATTCCTTCCAGGAAGGGATTCCCGGGATATCTGTACAGCGACCTGGCTTCCCTTTACGAGAGGGCGGGCATCGTGGCAGGACGGCCCGGGTCCGTTACCCAGATTCCAATCCTTACCATGCCCAATGACGATATCACCCATCCCATCCCTGACCTGACCGGATACATTACAGAGGGGCAGATTGTACTGGACCGCCAGTTAAACGGCCAGTCCATCTATCCGCCCATCAATGTGCTGCCTTCCCTGTCCCGTCTGATGAAGGATGGTATCGGAGAGGGATATACAAGGGCCGACCATCAGGATGTGGCCAACCAGCTTTTCTCCTGCTATGCAAAGGTGGGGGATGCCAGGGCCCTTGCGTCGGTTATCGGTGAGGACGAACTGTCTCCCACGGATAAGAAGTATCTTGTATTCGGCAGGGAGTTTGAAGAGAATTTCGTGGGCCAGGAACGTCACGAAAACAGGACCGTGCTGGAGACGCTGGACATTGGCTGGAGGCTTCTTGGCATGCTGCCCAGGGAAGAGCTTGACCGTATTGACACTAAGATACTTGACCAGTTTTATAAGCCGGCAATAGAATGACATGGCAGCATAAGGAGTGATGTGAATGGATCCAAATACATTTCCCACAAAAGGTAATCTGATTGCGGCCAAGAACTCACTGAACCTGGCAAACATGGGCTACGGGCTTATGGATAAGAAGAGGAATATCCTAATCCGGGAGCTGATGGGCATGATTGACGAGGCAAAGGGCATCCAGTCCGAAATTGATTCCACGTTCCGGGCAGCCTATGCTGCGCTTCAGAAGGCCAACATTGAACTGGGCATTAACTATGTCCAGGAAATCGGCGCTTCCGTGCCGGTGGATGACAGGGTGAAGATTAAGGCCAGAAGCATCATGGGCACGGAGATTCCCCTGGTGCAGCACGAGGTAAGGCCGCTGGCCCTGACGTATGGGTTTTATAACACCACGGAGTCACTGGACGAGGCCCGATACCATTTTGAAAAGGTGAAGGAACTGACCATCAAGCTGTCCATGGTGGAGAATTCCGCCTACCGCCTGGCTAATTCCATCAAGAAAACCCAGAAGAGGGCCAATGCCCTTAAGAACATCACAATTCCTCATTATACTGAGTTGAGCAAATCCATCTCAGATGCGCTGGAGGAAAAGGAGAGGGAGGAGTTTACCAGGCTGAAGGTGATTAAGAGGAATAAAGGGGAATAGGGTTTGGGGTTAGTTTAATGTGGGATTCTGGTAAGGAGGTTTGTGTGTATACATTTGAGGAACTGAAGGGGATTACGGCTAAACTCCGGTCGGAGGAGGGGTGTCCCTGGGACAGGGAGCAGACGTTTGGGAGTCTGAAGAAGCACCTGGCGTCGGAGGCTGAGGAAGTGTTCCAGGCAGTGGACAATGGGGATATGGAGAATCTGTGTGAGGAGCTTGGGGATGTGCTGTTCCAGGTCATGATTAACAGCCAGATTGCAAGTGAGCAGGGATGCTTTACCATTGAGGACGTAATTGACGGTATATGCAGGAAAATGGTGCGAAGACACCCCCACGTCTTTGGAAATGTTAAGATAAATTCAGTGGAGGAAGGGACCGCTCTCTGGAATCAGATAAAAATGCAGGAAAAAGCCAAAAAACCTTGACAAACCAAAGCAAAAAGGCTATAAATGATTAAGTATACCAGACATTAATTAAGTAATGAATCCGGGAGGTTCCCGGGACTATATTCAGGAGGACAAATTGATGAACAAGACAGAATTAATCGCAGCGGTTGCTGAGAAGGCAGAACTTTCCAAGAAAGATGCAGAGAAGGCTGTTAAGGCTTTCACTGATGCAGTAGCAGAAGAACTTGTAAAGGGCGGCAAAGTACAGCTGGTTGGCTTTGGTACTTTCGAGGTTGCTGAGAGGGCTGCTAGAGAGGGTAGGAATCCTAAGACTGGTAACGCTATGCCTATCCCTGCTTCCAAGACACCAAAGTTCAAAGCAGGCAAGGCACTGAAGGATGAGGTTAACAAATAATTCATGAGACTGGACAAGTTTCTCAAGGTTTCCCGTCTGATTAAGCGCAGGACCATTGCCAATGAGGCCTGTGATGCAGGCCGTGTGCTGGTGAATGATAAGCCGGCCAAGGCTTCCCTGAATGTGAAGGCAGGGGATATGATTGAGATTCAGTTTGGCGCCAAGGCTGTTAAGGTCGAGGTCCTGGACGTGCAGGAAACCGTGAAAAAGGATGAAGCCAAAGAGCTTTACCGTTATATCTGAGATAAAAGGCATAGAATGGCCAACCTCCCCATATATTTAACTTAGGTTAGATATATGGGGAGGTTTTTGTATGGATGAAAGAAACGTTGGCGGACGCCAGCACAAACTTATATTTCAGAACCGTGGAACAGGTAATATAACAGGAATCTGTGATGTGGTGTCCTTTGATGAGAATACCATTGTCCTGGATACGGATATGGGGCTTCTCACCATTAAGGGAAAGGAACTGCATGTGAGCAGGCTTACCCTTGAAAAGGGGGAGGTGGATATAGAGGGGACCATTGACAGCTGTGTATACAGCTCCAATGAGGCCCTGCGCAAATCCGGGGAATCCCTGTTTACCAGGCTGTTTAAATAGGAGGTAAGGATGTGAGCGGCAGGATTCAGTACGAAGTCTGGCTTATGGCCCTGAGCCTGGTGACCGGGGCATGGCTGATGCTGGCCTATGATACCCTGAGGGTATTCCGTCTGGTCATCCGGCACGGCAGTTTCTGGATGGGGGTGGAGGATTTTGTATACTGGCTGTATGCGGGCCTTGTTACATTCATCCTTCTGTATGAACAGAACGACGGGGTCTTCCGGGCGTACGTGGTAGGCGGGGTGTTTTTGGGTATGATCCTATATGACAGGTTCATCAGCAGAATTTTCTTTAAGTGCTTGAAAAAGATAGGTAAATGTCTTAAAATAATATTTAACAGGAACAGAAATACAAAAATTTGTAACCAGGAACAGAGTGAAGTTGGTGAGTAGACAGATGAAATCCTATGGTAAATCAAGACGCATAAAAAAGGATAAGTGGGCAAACCGCATGGCTATCATGGGTATTACCCTTGTTGTCATGTGCCTTGCCGTTGCCATTAACATAAAGGGCGCGGACCTTAAGCAGTCCGACCTGGATTACCAGATAAGGGAAGAGAATCTGGCAAGGCAGGTGGCAGAGGAGGAGAAGCGGACCGGCGAGCTGCAGGAATACAAGATTTACGTCAAGACCAAGCAGTATGCCGAGGAAGTGGCCAAGGAAAGGCTGGGTCTGGTGAACCCGGATGAGATACTATTAAAGCCAACGCAGTAATGACGAAAACAGGCGAAACATTTTTAATAATCCAATCATGATTAGACATTTATTTCCCTCCGTGATGCGTATACTGGAAGTTACGCGGATTAGGAGGGATTTTTGTGTTTTCAAGGAATAGCAGAGATATAAAAAATAAAGTGGATGTAAATCATTATACGGCCAGAAGGCTGGGGGATATGGCGGAATCGCTGAACCAGCTGGCCAAGGCATTTGACGATGAGGTGGAAAAGAGCGGACAGTTGACCCGGGTGGACGGACTGGCTGCCATGCAGGCAAGCGCTGCCCTGGTGTGCGAAAGCTGCAGCAAGTGCAATCTGTACGCTGACAGTGAAAAGGAGGACAGTTATTACCTGTATTACCTGCTGCGGGCATTTGAGCAGAAAGGCCGCATTGATTATGAGGACATGCCCCAGATGTTTAAGAGCGGGTGCAGGAAACAGGACGCCTACCTGGCCCAGCTCAACCGCAGCCTGGGACGGGCTACCATGAACCTGTCCTGGAAGAACCGGTTTCTAGAGAGCAGGGATGCCGTGGTTTCGCAGTTTCGGGAGCTGTCCGTCATCCTGGAGGAATTTTCCCATCAGATTGACCAGGCCAGGGATATCAGCGAGGAGTTTGATTACATAATAAAAAAGCATTTCAGGAAATATCATATAGCGGTGGGGAACCTGCTTTTGCTGGAGTATGGGAATGGTCAGAAAGAGGCGTTCCTGACAGCCAGGACCACCAACGGCAGGTGTATAACATCCAAGGAAGCGGCTGAGCTTTTGGGCCAGGTGGTGGATGATTCCAGGTGGAGTCCTGCCAAGGACAGCCGCAGCATCATAACCAAGCAGTATGCCACCATCCGTCTGCTGGAGGACGGCGGCTACCGCATGCTTTACGGCGCGTCCAGGATACCGCGCCAGGGTGAGAAATATTCAGGGGATAATTATACATTCTGTGAAAGCCAGGGAAGCCAGGTGGTGATGAGCCTTTCCGACGGCATGGGAAGCGGGGAGACTGCATCCAAGGAGAGCAGGCAGGTGGTAGAACTGACGGAGCAGCTCCTGGAGACTGGATTCTCAGCAAGGGCTGCCCTTAAGCTGGTCAACACGGTTCTTTTGCTGGCCGGTGCGGAGCAGCACCCTGCCACCCTGGATGTAAGCTGCATCGATCTTCACACAGGCGTGCTGGAAGTGATGAAGCTGGGCGCGGTCCCCACGTTCATCATTGACGACGAGGGTGTGGAAATCCTGGAAGCAGGACAGGTTCCCATGGGAATCATGAACGGGGTGGAGCCCGTTCTCATGTCCAGGAAACTATGGGACGGGAACCGTATCATCATGGTCAGCGACGGGGTGCTGGACGCGCTTCCGGGGGATGACAAGGAGCAGGTGATGAAGCAGTATCTGGAGAGCGTGGATGAGATGGGGCCTCAGGAACTGGCTGACCAGATACTGGATTTTGCCGTGTCCTTCATTCCTGTGCCAAGGGATGACATGACGGTGCTGACAGCAGGGCTGTGGAAACGGCATTCCTAAAGAAAGGCAGTATGATAGGGCTTGCGCGGCCGGGGATTTACAGGTATATTATAATAAGACACCTAAAACCGCCCTGGCGGCATCCTGGTTCATCTTGCATCCGGGGCGGTTTGGGACGGCCTGGAGAATAACCGGATGCAGGTGGGACAGATGGATGTGACAGAACAGAGGGTCAGAAGGACCATAGAAGAATATCATATGCTGGACCCGGGGGACCGGGTCATCGCAGCAGTATCAGGAGGGGCAGATTCCGTCTGCCTCTTAACGTTGTTATGCGGCATGAAAAAGGACTGGGACCTGGAGCTTTTAGCGGTCCATGTCCACCATGGACTCAGGGGACAGGAGGCTGACAGGGATGCGGATTTTGTCAGGGAATTGTGTGAAGAACTGGATGTCACCTGTCATATCATAAAGGTAGATGTGCGTAATTCCGCATCGGAAAATGGGATGTCCGAGGAGGAGGCAGGCAGGATCCTGAGATATGAGGCACTGGAGCAGGAGGCCTGCAGGTGGGAAGGGCGCGGCAGTGGGGGGCAGGACTGCGATGGCGGGCAGAGGCGCCTCAGCACTGGGACCGGGGCGTGCCGGAATAAAAGGGTGAGGATTGCGGTAGCCCATCACAGCAACGACCAGGCAGAAACCATACTCCACAACCTGTTCCGCGGGAGCGGGCTCGGGGGGCTGAAAGGGATTCCTTATGTAAGGGGCAGGATCATACGCCCCCTTTTGGATATAGGACGGCGGGATATCGTGGAGTGGCTGGAGGAAAATGGCCGCGCCTGGGTACAGGATTCCACCAACAGCTCCAACCACTATACCCGTAACCGGATACGGAGCCGCCTGCTTCCGCTGATTGAGGAGGAGGTAAACCAGGGCGCGGCCGGCAATATCCTGCGCATGGGGAGGCTGGCATCCCAGGCAGATGAATATCTGCGGGCACAGGGGGAATGCTGGATAAAGGGGCATGTCATACGCGTCGGCCCGGCGCATTTCCTGATTCCCTGTGACGCACTGGAGGCAGAGCCGGAAATCATCCGCTCCTATGTGGTGATGGAACTGTTAAAAGGCCTGGCCGGATCGGCCAAAGACCTTGGCCTGGTTCATGTACAGCAGGTGCTTTCCCTGGCCGGGCGGCCGGTGGGAAAAGAGGCAAACCTGCCCTATTCGCTTCTGGCCCGGAGGGAATACGGGGGAATTTCCATTGGCAGGGGTATTTTGCAGGAAGAGGACAGGGAGGTATGCCTGCCCCGGGTCAGAATGCGTATTTTTCCCTATAAAAAAGGGTCACAATTTCCGAAAAATATGTATACGAAATGGTTTGACTGTGATAGAATAGAGGGTACGCCCGTGGTAAGAACCAGGCGTCCGGGAGATTATATTACCCTGGCGGATGGAAGCCATAAGGCATTAAAACGGTTTATGATTGATGAGAAGATACCGAGACAGCTGCGGGACCAGGTCCCCCTTCTGACAGACGGCAGTCATGTGATGTGGATAATCGGATACAGAATCAGCGATTTTTACAAGATTGGTCCGGATACAACCAAGGTATTGCAGGCAGAGGCAGACAGCAGGAGAAAAGAATGAGTGAAACGGAGGATAAAGTGATGGCGGACAGGATTCGTGTGTTATTGACCGAAGAAGAGGTTGACAGACGCATTAATGAGGTGGCGGCAAAAATCAGTGAGGAGTATGAGGGCAGACAGATCCACCTGATCTGTATTTTAAAGGGCGGGGTATTCTTTACATGTGAACTGGCCAAACGGCTTACGGTTCCCGTATCCCTGGATTTTATGTCAGTTTCCAGCTACGGGGCAGGAACCGAGTCCAGCGGCGTCGTGCGGATACTCAAGGACCTGGATGAACCGCTGGCCGGCAAGGATGTACTGATTGTGGAGGATATCATTGATTCCGGCCGCACCCTGGCATATCTGATTGAGGTGCTGAAGCAGAGAGGACCAAAGAGCATCCGTCTGTGTACGCTTTTAGATAAGCCGGAGCGCCGTGTGAAGAAGCAGGTGAAGGTGGATTATACCTGTTTTACAATACCGGATGAATTTGTAGTGGGATATGGACTTGACTATGACCAGAAGTACCGTAACCTGCCTTACATCGGAGTAGTAGAGCTGGACAATAAGTAGAAAGAAGGTCTAAGGAGGCAATTCGGTGAGACAGCAGCAGACATTTAGAGGTTTTATTTTCATACTACTGATGCTGATCTTAATCGCCACGGCAGTGCGGCTGCCGTATGCAAGACAGGCGGATAAGGTTACGAATCAGGATTTTGTCAGGATATTGGATGATGGCCAGGCAGCAGAGGTCGCCATCCATCAGAATCCCCAGACACCTACGGGGGAGGTGGTGATTACCCTGACAGACGGACAGGTGAAACGCCTGTATGTGACAGATGTAAAAGATACCCAGAAGCTCCTGGATGACCATCAGATGGAGTACGTGGTGATGGATGTGCCCCAGGAGAATTATCTGGTGACCATCATCCTTCCCTTCATGCTTTCCATCGTGGTGGTGGTCATCATCATCATGGTGATGAACCGCAGCGCGGGAGGCGGAGGCGCCAATGCCAGGATGATGAATTTTGGTAAGAGCAGGGCCAGGATGAGCCGGGACAGTAAGGTGAACTTTTCCAATGTGGCCGGCCTTGTGGAGGAAAAGGAAGAACTGGAAGAGGTGGTGGATTTCCTTAAGAATCCCCAGAAGTATACCAGTGTCGGGGCCAGGATCCCCAAGGGACTGCTTCTTGTGGGACCGCCGGGAACCGGTAAGACACTGCTTGCCAAGGCAGTGGCCGGTGAGGCCGGTGTGCCGTTCTTTTCCATCTCCGGTTCTGATTTTGTGGAAATGTTCGTAGGCGTGGGCGCATCACGTGTCCGCGACCTGTTTGAGGAAGCCAAGAAGAATTCGCCGTGTATCGTGTTCATTGACGAGATTGACGCGGTTGCACGCCGCAGAGGCACTGGCATGGGCGGCGGACACGATGAGAGGGAGCAGACCCTGAACCAGCTGCTGGTTGAGATGGATGGTTTTGGCGTCAATGAGGGAATCATTGTCATGGCAGCCACCAACCGCGTGGATATACTGGATCCGGCAATCCTGCGTCCGGGACGTTTTGACAGGAAGGTGGCGGTTGGCCGTCCGGATGTGAAGGGACGTGAGGAAATCCTCAAGGTACACTCCAAGGAGAAACCTCTCAGCGAGGACGTGGACCTGCGCAGGGTGGCCCAGACCACGGCAGGGTTTACTGGGGCCGACTTAGAGAACCTGATGAATGAGGCTGCCATTGTGTCTGCAAGGGAGAACCGCAGGTTCATCAAGCAGAGTGATATTGACAGGGCCTTTGTAAAGGTGGGCATCGGAGCGGAGAAGAAGAGCAAGGTGATTTCTGAAAAGGATAAGAAGATTACGGCATACCATGAGGCGGGCCATGCAATCCTGTTCCATGTGCTTCCGGATGTGGGCCCTGTGCACACGGTATCCATTATCCCGACCGGAATCGGCGCGGCCGGTTACACCATGCCTCTTCCTGAAAACGATGAGATGTTCAACACCAGAGGCCGCATGATGCAGAACATCATGGTGGACCTGGGCGGCAGGATTGCAGAGGAACTGATATTTGACGATATTACCACGGGCGCGTCCCAGGATATCAAGCAGGCCACCCAGATTGCCAGGGCCATGGTGACCCAGTACGGTATGTCCGATAAGGTGGGCATGATCCAGTACGGCGGGGATGAGAATGAGGTATTCATCGGACGTGACCTGGCCCACACCAAGTCCTATGGCAACGGTGTGGCGGATACCATTGACACTGAGGTGAAGCGGATTATTGATGAGTGCTACCAGAAGGCAAGGGATATCATCAAACAATATGATTATGTCCTTCATTCCTGCGCCAGCCTTTTAATTGAAAAGGAAAAAATTAACCAGGAAGAATTCGAGGCGCTTTTCAGCCCGGCCCAGTAAACAGCGGATGGGAAACGGCTGGCTTATCCTGTCAGTCCTTGCTTTAATGGCCCTCTTTGCCACCTTTTCCATGAACCGGTACTGGAATAAGTGCTCCCAGAAGTATAATTACTGAGTGTTTTTTGATAAAAGGGATATGTTTTTTCAATAAACCCCCTCCCTTTGTCTATTTTCACCACAAACACACTGGAAATAATTGCATCTTTGTGCACACTTTTTTTCATACCTGTGATATTATAATAGACGTAACCCCCCCAATACATTATATAGTTTTTGCTACACCCCATAAGAAACGAAATACCTTCTCCTGAAAAGCCTGGCTACCCCGCCAGGCTTTTCACTTTGTGGCAGGTGTGCAAAAATGTCACCTTTATCGAGGTTTTTCTACTATTATTCGTCTTGTGCAATTGTGGGAATTCATATACAATAGATGGAAGGAAAGTATTTTTTGACCAAATAAGGAAAAGGATATAAAGAGTGGAAGACAATATAAAAGGACTAATCAACAGGGAGGCCCTGTTTTCCTCAGAGACAGAGGACTACCGTTTTCCGGCTGAGCCGGACGCAGATGATGATGTAATCCTCCATATGCGGACAGGTAAGGGCAACGCAGATCATGTATATTATGTAGAGGACAATGCTGAGGTTGAGATGACCAAGGTCCTTTCAGACGAATTGTTCGACTACTATGAATATGAAATCACAGTAGGCACCGACCAGGTGCTTTATCACTTTAAAGTTGTAACAGGACAGGAGGTCTGTCTATATAACCGGCTGGGAGCCACGGATGAGGCCCAGCAGGGGTTTGATTTTAAGATTACTCCGGGATTCCATACGCCGGAATGGGCCAAAGGCGCGGTGATGTATCAGATATTTGTGGACCGGTTCTGCAATGGTGATAAAAGTAATGATGTGGAGACCTGTGAGTACGTATATATAGGCCGTCCGGTCCAGCGGGTTGAGGACTGGGGAAGGAACCCGTCCGCAATGGATGTGGGATATTTTTACGGAGGTGACTTAAAAGGGGTCAGGGATAAGCTGGACTACATCAAAAGCCTTGGCGTGGAGGTCATTTACCTTAACCCTATTTTCGTATCCCCATCCAACCATAAGTACGACTGCCAGGATTATGAACATATTGACCCCCATTTTGGACGGATTGTGAAAGACGGCGGCAGGCTGGTGGATGAGGACGCCACTGACAACCAGGAAGCAAAGAAGTATGTGATACGCAGTGCGGGAAGGGAGAACCTGGAAGCCAGCGATGCTTTTTTTGCTGAATTTGTCCAGGAAATCCACAGGCGCGGCATGAAGATCATACTGGACGGCGTGTTTAACCACTGCGGTTCCTTTAATAAATGGCTGGATGCGGAAGAAGTGTATAAGCAATCAGGGGATTATGAGCCGGGGGCCTATGAATCCAAGGACAGCCCTTACCACAGCTTTTTCCATTTTTATGACGAGAGGGACCAGGCATGGCCGCGCAACGCAGCCTATGACGGCTGGTGGGGGCATGATACCCTGCCCAAGCTGAATTATGAAAATTCCGACAAGCTGGTAGAGTATATACTGAATGTTGCAAGGAAGTGGGTGTCCCCGCCGTATTCCATTGACGGATGGCGTCTGGATGTGGCAGCCGACCTGGGCCACACCTCGGAATACAACCATTCTTTCTGGCGCAGGTTCAGGCAGGCCGTGAAGGAGGTTAATCCGGATGTGCTGATTCTTGCAGAGCATTACGGTGACCCGGCATCCTGGCTGGAAGGCGACCAGTGGGACTCCATCATGAATTACGATGCGTTCATGGAGCCGGTCACATGGTTCCTGACCGGCATGGAAAAGCACAGTGACAGCTATAACGGCGGCCTGTGGGGTGATGGGGAAGCATTTTTTAATGCAATGAAATATCATATGAGCCGTATGCAGACCAACACGGTGATGACGGCCATGAACCAGCTCTCCAACCACGACCATTCAAGGTTCCTTACCAGAACCAACCAGATGGTGGGCAGGACCGGTACCATGGGGCCTGACAGGGCAGGAGAGAACATAAAGCTGTGCGTGCTCCGGGAGGCAGTGGTGATTCAGATGACATGGCCGGGAGCCCCTACTTTGTATTATGGAGATGAGGCGGGCGTGTGCGGCTGGACGGATCCGGACAGCAGAAGGACCTATCCCTGGGGCAGCGAGGATCTGGAACTGATTGAGTTCCACCGTTATATGACCGGTATCCATAAACGGGTTCCGGCCTTCCGCAAGGGAAGTGTGAAGCCGCTGGCGGCAGGATATCAGAAAATTGCCTATGGACGCATGTATGAGGATTATCAGGCAGTGACCGTTGTGTGCAACAGCCCTGAGGCGCAGACCATGGAGATTCCGGTGTGGCAGCTGGGCATAACGGATGATATGATCCTTGGGCGTCCTATCCTGTCCACGGAGGATGGGTATAATGCCGGGATCATGATGTACCGTGTAAAGGAAGGCATCCTGAAGGTTAACATGCCGTCCTACAGCGCGGCGGTGTTTATCTCCAGGCCCGAGGATTTTTATCCGGTTGTGGATTCGCGGTTTGCGGACGGAGTGGGAGAGGAAAAGTAGGAACAGGAAACAGGAATCCGGGGATGTGCAGGGGATTCATAGGAAGATAGATAGGGAATTGAAAGGAAGAGCGCTTGATGGCGGCAGATATTAGGATGCGGTCATGGGGCGCTTTTTCTTTTGGTCTGCGGCTATGAGGCGCTTTTTTGGGGGGGGCGGGAATGGGATTTTAATTTAGGCTTGCCCTTGGTTTTCCGGACCAGGGTGTGTTTTGTTGAAATCATACAAGAATAAACAATATTTTTTGTAAGGTTAGTCAATTTACAACAAGGATGTGTGATGATAGTATTATATTGTCAGACAACAAAAAATAACATCAGATAAACATGAAATAAATATTAGTATAGTAGGACTTATAAAAATATATGTACTACAACAATCGGCCTTATTGTGCTGAGGGGATATTCAATATATAATAAAACAAATTGGTGATATGGAGGCTGATGCTTTATGGAGACTAAAAATAAAAAGGAAACATTGTCAGACACGGTTAGCAGGAAACTGGAGGACATGATTACCACCCAGATGAAGGCCGGGGACCGGCTTCCCACGGAGATGGTATTGGCGGAAATGTATTCCGTGGGCAGGTCAACCATTCGGGAAAGCCTGAAGGTGCTGTCATCCAAGGGACTGATTGTAAGGAAAAAAGACGGGACATTTGTGTCAGACCGCGTGAAAGACTGTCTGATTGCACCTCTGGACCTGCTGATTACCATGGATATCGGGCAGATCAATGACCTGATAGAACTGCGTGAGATGCTGGAGGTCAGCATGATTGCAGCCGCAGTGGAGAGGGCCACGGATGAAGATATTAAGAACATGGAACGGATTTTATGGAAAATGCAGAATCCGGACCTGCAGGCAGATGAATCCAGGGAACTGGATATCCAGCTGCATTGTGCGTTTGCAGAGGCAACAGGCAATACCATTATTAAGGAGCTTATTAAGGCAGTGCAGTTGGTAACTGTCAAGAACCTGGATTACATGTCCAATGTGACGCTGAAGCGGGATAATGCGGTTTCGTCCCACAGCCAGATCATCGAGGCATTTAAGAACAGGGACAAGGAGAAGGCAATTGAAACAATGAGGGTGCATTTATCCATTTTCCGTAATCAGGAAAAGGAACAGTAAGTAAGAAGAATTATCTCATGGAGTAAGTGCCGGCCTTACTGCATGTTTAATTAAAGAATATTGTACATGTGAACAGAGGAAGAAAGGAAGAGGACGTATGTATCAGGATTTTTATGATATTCTTCACAAAGAGGTAAAGCCAGCACTTGGATGTACGGGACCGCTGGGTCCGGTGTATGCAGCGGCATCCGCCATGTCAATCCTTGGGGGGAAGGACATTAAGCATATACATATCAGGGGAAGCAAGAACACAGTGGGCCGCAATGCGGATGTGGGGATACCGGGAGTCTCAAAGACAGGAATTCCCATGGCAGTCTGTATCGGCGCGGTAGGTGGGGATGCCGGCGCCGGACTGGAGGTGCTGAGGAACGTGACCCCGGAACAAAAGGAGATTGCAGAGCGCCTGGCGGATTCCGGGATTGTGGATGTGGAAATGGATCTGTCCATTAACGGACGGTATGTGGAACTTGAGCTGGAGACGGAGAATGGAACCAGCAAGGTTATTGTTGCAACGGAAGTGGACAACGTGGTTTACCAGGAAGTAAACGGCAAGGTCCTGTTGGATAAGCCTTATGATATCAAGAAGCTGAATGACCACAGCAAGGCCCTGATCCGCCGGCACACGGTAAAGGAATGTTTTGAGTTTGCAAAGAACTGTCCCATCGAGGATTTATATTTCCTCAGGGATATGGTGAGTTATAATTCCAAGATGGCCGATCATGCCCTTCAATCAGATACAGGTGCAGGAATCGGAAGGGGCCTGTTGGAGATTGACCCGGATGACATGCTGATGCGGGCAAAGGCTTATGCAGCGGCTGGATGCGAGACGCGTATGGCAGGTGTGCAGCTTACTGCAATGTCAGTGTGTAACAAGGGAAATGTGGGACTGGCCTCCTCACTTCCCCTGGTCAGCATGGCGGATTCCATGAAGGTCGGCGAGGAGGTCCTGTTACGGGCGGTGGCCTTAAGCTGCCTGGTGTCCATCATGACAATCAGCAATATCGGGAAGTCCCCGGCCATGTGTTCCTGTATGGTATCAGCCGCACTGGGAGTTGCCTGCGGTCTGGTGCTGATGATGGACGGCTCCTATGAGCAGGTTCAATATGCATTCAGCAATACATTTGTCAATTCCTTTGGCGTGGTCTGTGATGGCGCGCGCCAGGCATGTGCCATGAGGCTTGCGGTGGGCACGGGCGTGGCAGTGGACGCGGCAAGACTGGCCATGAAGAATGTCCATCTTCCCTTTAATATGGGAGTACTGGGAGTGGATATGGAAGATTCCCTCAGATTTTTAGGCGTAATCGGTCAGGGACCCATGATTGCAACGGATGTGGCACTGTGCGAAGCGCTGTTTGAAAAAGCGCCCATGAGTAAAAAGTAGGGAATGGGGGAAGGAGGGAGTCTGAGTGAATTATTTAGATGTAGCCAATAGCAGGACCATGTTTCTGCTGTGCCTGGTTCCGGCGCTGACCATTGTTACCGTGGCTGTTTTATTTATCAGGACCGCATGGAGACGCGGGCTGGAACTGGGTATGTCAGATGAAAAGTTGAAAAAGTGTGTTACGACCTCAGTTACATTTTCCATTGTTCCTACCCTTTCACTGCTTATCCTGATGGTGGGCTTAGCGCCCACCATAGGAAAGTTCTATCCCTGGATGCGTATGATTAACATTGGGGCGGGACAGTACGAAGCGGTTGCGGCTAATATAGGCATGCAGGCCTCGGGCGCCGGGGACTGGAAGGCCCTTACCCTGGCAGGATATGTCCTGATCATGCTGGTCATGAACTTCGGGATGTGTATTGCGCCCATTCTCTGTATCTTTACGATTAAGAAATTTGATTCAACACTGAAGGTGGCCAAGGGCTCCAAGCCTTTCATGAACATAGCGACATCTGCCCTGTACACGGGATTTATCGCATTCTCTGCACTTCCATACGCGGTGAACACCAAGAAACCGCTGGCAATCGTTGCATTGCTGGTGGGCGGTTCTGTCCGGTTCCTGTGCGTGAAGCTGAAAAAACGGTTCCCGTTCCTTCAGGAATTCTCAATGACCCTTTCCCTGCTTCTGGCCATGGTGGCGTGCATCGCGCTGACCCAGGCAGGGATATTCACATAAGGAAGGAGGCGCAGTGGTATGAGTGAACAGAGTACAAAGGGTGTGCAGGTAAAGGGGACAAAGCGTGACGGGGTCTTTGATGAATATGACCATAAAATCCACAGGATGGGGCGGATCGGTACGTTCGTATCTTTGATTACCTGGTTCCTTCCGGCCATTGGCATTACCCTTATCTACAAGGTCCACCTGAACTGGGGACAGATTCTGGCAGCTACCATTGCGGTTGTATCCGCGTTTGGCCTGCAGGGGTTTTTCCAGCCATTTACATTTTTCCCCATGCTGGGAGCGGGCGGGACCTACCTGTCCTTCATATTTGGCAATGTGCCGCAGCAGCGGCTTCCATGCGCCACAAGCTGTCAGGAAATCATGGGAGTTGATATGGGGACCAAGGAGGGGGATATCGTGGCCACCATAGCAGTAGGCATCTCGTCACTGGTGTCAGTGGCAGTGTGTACCCTGGGCATGGTTGCCGTGACCATTATTTATCCTGTGATATCCAATCCCGTGCTTTCACCAGGATTTGGGAATATCATTCCCGCGCTATTCGGATATATGTTTGTCACTGTATTTTTAGGCAGTCCAAAGGTAGCTACGTTACCCTCCATCCTGTGCCTGATCATGCTTGCGGTATTCGGTCTGCCCTTTGCCAGCAAGAACTCCATGTACCTGAACCTGTTCTTCATGGGTACGGCTGTGGTATGGGCTTACTATTTATTTAAAAAAGGGAAAATCAAATCCGGCGGCAGACTGTAGATGAGTTTTTAAACATACCTTAGGGCGTGTAGACATGTTCTGGCAACGGGCTGAGTGGCGTCTCAGCCCGTTTGCATCTAAAAGGGGTAAAGTATAATGACGGATAACAGTATAACAGTAATCGGCAGCGGGGCCACTGCGCTGGCAGCTGCCGCATATCTGACAATAAAGGGAAAACAGGTCATCCTGTGCGACAGGGAACAGGGACAGAGATTCCGGGATATTGAGGATGGGGGAGGAATTACCCTGGAGGGGGTCATGGAAACAGGCTCCCCGGTGCTTCCCTTCCGTATGACGGATGATTTTCAGGATGCTGTGGGGAATGCCCGCCGGATCCTGGTTTGCGTTTCAGCGGACAGGCACAGGGAGATTGCGGATCTGTGTTCCCCGTATGCCAGGGAAGGGCAGACCTATGTCATCAGTCCGGGCAACCTGGGCGCTGTCATATTTGTTGACAGGTTTTACAAAAAGGGGAAAAAGGGTGTCACGGCCGCGGAACTTGTGGGAAATATCTGCCCGTGCCGTATAACCGGAAGGGCAAGGGTGCTTATGGCCATGCCGGTGGGGGAAAAGCGGATTGCGGCATTTCCGGCCTGCCGGACGCAGATGGCAATCCAGGCATTTGAGGATGTGTTCAGGTTCCATGCAGCCAGGAATATTTTTGAGGGAATGCTCAATTCCCCCAATCTGGTCATCCATGTGGCCGGCACCCTTTTGAACACTACAGCTATTGAGAAAATGGGGCAGGATTTTGCGCTGTACACAAACGGGCTGACACCATCCCTGTTAAGGTGCGCGGATGCAGTTGAAAAGGAACGCAACCAGGTGCTGAGGGAATTGGATTACAGCGCTTATGCAAGTACGGTGTCCAAAATGCATCAGATGATGGACTATGGGCATTATGACGAGCTGAATTATTTCCGGTCCCTGAAAGGACCTGCCAGCCTGGAGGAAAGGTACATCAGCGAAGATGCATCCTGTTCCATGGCCCTTCTTGTGTCCCTGGCAGAGGAGTACGGGATTGAGGTCCCGGTATGTAAAGCGCTTATTACCATTGCCAATACGGTTAATGGATTCAATTATTATGAGCATGGCCGTACCCTTAAGAATATGGGGATGTCGGGGATGTCCAGGGAAAACCTGAACCAATATCTGGAAACCCTGACCATGGCAGGGGGATAAGGCATGGCAGCTGGAGGAAAATGGATTCCGCTTTTTTGGAATAGGACCTGCCGGAGGATACTGGGGCTGTGCATGGCGCTGACAGCAGGTGTGGTATTGTGGAGGCTTCCTCTGGACGGCCTTAGCCTGGATGGGCAGAAATGTCTGGCATTGTCGGCAGCAGGAATCATTTTATGGGCCTTTGAGGTGTTCCCGCTGGGATACACCTCCATGGGGCTTTTGATGGGGTATTCCCTGGCAATCAATCCTTTGACGGCCGGACCGGGGGACATATTCGGATTCTTCACCAAACCCATGGCCTATATGATTATAAGCGGCTTCATCATAGCGGGCGCTGTCAGGGCTTCGGGACTGGCAAGGAGGCTTGCGTTGTTCCTCATAAGCAGGTACATATCAGATTACAGGCATGTAATCATCTGCTGTTATCTGTTAAGCTATATTATGGCGGTCATGATTCCACAGCCATTTGCAAGGGCGTTTTTAATATTGTCCATCATGCAGCTGCTTTTAAAGGATTCCGGTCTGGGACAAAAACATGCAGCCAATATTGGCCTGGCTGTTTTTGCGGCCCAGAATGGGGCGGGCATGATGGTCCTCACAGGGGACAGCTCCCTTAATATGATGATCCTCAGCCAGATACCGGAGGCATTCAGGCCGTCCTGGGGGCAGTGGCTGTACTATATGGCGGTGCCTGCCCTGCTTACCGGGGCATGTATGTGCGCGCTGCAGCTGTTTTTATTTGGGCAGCCTGAAACCTTCCGGCTGGACAGAGGAAAGGCAAAGGAAGAGCTGGATAAGCTAAAGGGGCTGTCAGCCCAGGAAATCCGTATGATGGTGTGGCTGTTGGCCGCTGTCGGATTATGGCTTACAGATACAATTCATGGAATTGATATTGGCTGGGTCAGTGTGGGGGTGACCATTGGAATGGCACTTCCGTTGGTTGGTAATCTGGTCGACGGGTCCCAGATTAAAGAGGTGAATCTTAACACCCTGCTGTTTTTGTGTGCCAGCATGGCCATTGGGAGTGTTGGCACAAAGACCGGCATGAGTTCCTTTTTGGCCGGACGCCTTCTTCCTGCACACCTGGGTGACAGCCTGGCCGCGCTGTTTCTTGTTACCGGGGCAGCATGTATCCTGCTTCACCTGCTGCTGGGAAGCATCATGGCGGTCTTTTCCCTGGCCGTGCCTGCGCTTTTGACAATAACAGCAGGCGTATCGCCTTTGGCAGTGGGGCTGCTGGTCTATGTACTGACGGTGGGGCAATGGTTTTTCCCCTACCAAAGCCTGAGCCTTACCATTGGTCTGGGGGAAGGCGAAGGCGGATATTCCGCAGGGACCGCATCCAGGTTTGGGCTGGCCTATACCGTACCATCGCTTTTGTGCGGCGCAGCCGCAATGATGTGGTGGCGGCTGGTGGGACTTTTGTGAGCTAAAATGAATTGGGTTGTATGGACGCAAAAGGGAGCGTGGCATAATGACATGGAATCATTATGATTGTGTGTCAGGAGTAATGCTCCTGTTTTTTATTGGTTCCTGCCGCAGGACAGGAATGTCCCATATAGCTATGGTTTTTCGTCATTTATTCCAACAGGGTGGTTATCTGTTCGGATTAGTTGAAATAAAACAGGAGTATAGTAAAATTGAATCTAAACCCAAAGAGGATTCCCATCTTATCCTGGCTGTGTTCCATTGGCTGGAAGGTTGTGTACCATCGGCCGTAGGCTGTGTTCCACTGACCGGAAGGGGGCAAAAATGACGCATTGCCAAAACAAATAAAAATCAGGAGGATTTTCTATGTCAAAAGAAAGTATGGATAAATTTTTAAAAAAAACCGCTGCAACACCTGCACTGGCTGGAAAGATTGACGCACTGCAGGAAGAATACAAAGAAAAGCTTGCTGGGCTGGCTGAAGAAGCCGGATTTCAAATTACACCGGAAGACTTTGGAGAGGAAATGAAACCCCTGAACGATGACGAGGCAGGAAATGTTTCCGGCGGCTGGAACCCGCACGGCCCAATATTTCCATAAATAATAGAAGGGGACACAGCCACTCCAGAATTAGCTGAAAAGCTGGCAATACTGTAAAAAATAATATTTCCAGAGGCTTGCCGCCTTACTAGGGGAGGTGTAATGTTACAGGTAGACGGGAGGACCTGGAGCATGTTCAGCAATAAAAAGGAATTCAATATGAACGAAACTATTTTTTCAAAAAAAGCCTGGAGCGTATTGCTTCCCCCGACAAGCTGGATGGTGTGCATTACATACGGAAAATCCGGGGATAGCCTTACAGGCACTGTGACAAAGGTTGGGAAAACCATCCCGCCTGATCAGGCCGCAGATCTTGCCGGAGCTGGCTGGCCCAAAGTATGCCTGGCAGCCGGCGGATTCTTTGCCGGGCTGGTGTAGAGACAGACATTGGAATCCACCACATTTTATTAATTAATTGGATAGGAGAAAATTATCATGAAAGATAAAAACAAGACACAGAACACTGGGACAGCGAAGAAATAGGATGCTTTCCGGCCTTAACCCGGCCGGTGGGGGACGCTGCAGCATTTAGAGATATGGGAGGCAATTTAGAATGACCATCACGAAACATCAGGGCGAATCTGCGCTTACCCTGGTACTGGAGGGGAGGCTGGACACAAGTACGGCCCCTCAATTAGAAAACGAACTGGACAGAAGCCTTGGCGGTGTGGAGGACCTGACCTTTGACATGAAAGATCTGACCTATCTCTCATCTGCCGGCCTTCGCGTGATTTTGGCCGCCCAGAAACAGATGAACAGACAAGGAAGCATGACGGTATGCCATGTGAACGGGACGATTATGGAAGTCTTTGAAATGACGGGTTTTATTGATATCCTTACGATTGAAAATTAACCGGTGTCCTAATGTACTGGTCTATTTTCCGGGGAATCATGCTTTCCTCCGAGACCATGAAAAATCGGGCGGAATTGGGGGTGGCGACGCATATAAAGGCCATATGCCCCCTTGTATCTATCCTGAACGGAAAAAACATTCTGACAATTTGCAAAAAATATAATCGGGCGGAGGAACCAATGGAACTCACTTTAGAAAACGCGGTTGGGTACACCGAGTATATGATACGGGAATATTATCACCTTAATACTAAGCCGTTTTTTTCTGCGCTGGATGCCGATGTGATGTGGATTGGCCCGGGCAATCTGTTCGTCTTTGGCGAAGCGGCGGTAAAAAGCTATTTCAAGGACGGCTTTGTCATGCCTTGCATGGAATTGGAGGACACTGAATTTTGTCCCTTACAGGCAGGACAGGATTCCTGTATCTTCATTGGCCGGTATACCGCTTACAGTGCCGGGGATGCAGAAAAGATTGCGGCCGCCAATCAGCGGTTGACGGTTCACTACAGACAGACGGGAAAAAACAAGCTGGTCAAGGCGACCCACATTCACGTTTCCAATGAGTGGAGCGAACTGGTGGAGGATGAGGTCTTTCCTGTCAAGGTCAGCATGCAGACCTACCGCTATGTGCAGAATCTGGTGGCGAAAAGCGGCATAAAAAAATATCATAAGAAAATAGAACTGAGAAACGATGCCATCTTACAATATATTGATCCGGATATGGTGGTGTACGCGGAGGCAATCGGCAAGCACACCGTGGTCCATTTCATGGATAAGATCATGACCATCAAACAGATGATTGGTGATATAGCGCCCTTGTTCCCGGAAAGCTTCTGCAGGCCCCATCGGGGGTATCTGATTAACTGCGGGTTTATCTCATCTGTGGAACGCTATACCATAACAATGGTCACAGGAATGGCAATCCCTATACCTGAAAAGCGTTACTCTGAGGTGCGGGACGAAATAGCCGCTATTATGCAAAGGATATGATGTGGAAAAAAGTCAACCCTACAGATGCGCTTATGGGAAGTTGTATCCTGATTATACCAAGGCTTTCTTAATCCTGGAAGATGTCTATATTAAAAAGGTACCCTTGTCATTGAGCTGGAGCGGGATTTTAACAAATACCGCCCCAGATGTTGACAAAGAGCCAATAAAAAAGCTTTGGAAGAATTCTTCCAAAGCTGATTTTTTAGTGCGGGTGGCCGGACTTGAACCGGCACGGTATCGCTACCGAGGGATTTTAAGTCCCTTGTGTCTGCCTATTCCACCACACCCGCAGCGTACGGATACTTAAATGCGTGCCGCCGCTGAAAACAAGGACCTTTACGCGCTATGCACTGATGTCCTTAAGCTATGATTGGCACGCTAGGATGAATTTTCAAACACATCCTAGTGGGCGAAGGTGGATTCGAACCACCGAAGCTATTAGCAGCAGATTTACAGTCTGTCCCCTTTGGCCACTCGGGAATTCGCCCAATATTTGCGTTGATAAGCAGTGATTATAATACCACAGACATGGGGAAAAATCAAGAGGTTTACTAATAATTTTCATTAATATCCGTCAAATGGCCGCCTGAATAATTGCCAGATATCCATCAGGAAAAATTAAAAAGTCTTCTGAAAAAAGTATTGACAAATAAATAACGAAGTGATATATTTAGAAAGGATTAAAAATCCTTTTTTAAATATATAGTTTGTTTAATACTCAAATAAAGAATGAAATATTTTCCATGAATGCACCGCATAAACGTAAATAATATCGTTTATTTTTTCTTTTTTAACTTTGTTTAATACACAAACAAATAAATGGAGAACTTTTAACAATGGAAAGAGAAGGATTTAAGTATCATTGGTGGGGAAAAGGAGACATAGACGCATCCTTTGGTATATTCTTTGATGGCTTTTCGAAAATACTCACTGCCACGGGAATCATGACCATGGTGTTCGGCATGCCGGCCAGGATTGTCATAGGAAAGGTGGTTCCGGGAATCGGGCTGGCCATTTTCCTTGGGAACCTGTGGTATTTTTATGAGGCCAGACAGCTGGCAATCCGGGAAAGGCGTCAGGATGTGACGTCCCAGCCCTTTGGGATCGGCGCTTCCCAGCTGTCCGGCTGGCTGTACCTGATCATAGGGCCGGTGTACTGGCAGACAAAGGATGCGGAGCTGGCATTCCAGGTGGGGCTGGCAGCTGCCTTTATCGGGGGCATGGTGGAAATTGCTGGCGGATTTGCTGGGCGGTGGATCATTGATAATATCCCCAACTGCGCGCTGATGGGGAACATGGCTTCATCTGCAATGGTGTGGCTATCCATCGTGGGCCTGGCCATGGTGTTTGACAAGCCGGTGTACGGACTCCTTCCATTGTTCATCATTATCATTGACTACCTGGGCAAGGCGGACAAACGTTTTGCCAAGATCCCTTCCGGCGTGGCGGCAATCCTCATAGGGACCGCGGTGGCCTGGGCCGGAGGATACCAGACCTGGGAACGGTTTGAACAGTCCTTTGCAAGCATTGGTTTTTATCCGCCGTCCTTAAGCGCTGGGGATATCCTTGCTGGCTTTAAGGGCATCGTGCCCTTCCTGCCTGTGATTATCCCGCTGCAGATTAATAATTTCCTGTCAACGCTCCAGGGACTTGAGTCTGCCAGGATGGCAGGGGATACATATCCGGAGCGCCGTTCCATGATAATGGATGGGGTATCCACCATTGCAGGCTCCCTGTTCGGCAATCCGTTTCCCACCACGGTGTATTTTGGACACCCGGGCTGGAAGGAACTGGGGGCAAGGGCTGGTTTTTCCCTTGTAAACGGCGGTCTTTACCTGCTTATCTGCACCACCGGGCTGACTGGTGTGCTGATGGCTGTCATACCTACACAGGCCGTGATGGTACTTCTTATCTTTGTGGGATTTTCCGTGACGGACAGCACCTTCCGTTCCATTGACAAGAAGTATTACCAGGTCATATTCCTGTCATTGATGCCCATTCTGTTTCAATACATGCAGACCCTTATCACCTCCTCGGTCCAGGCTGCGGGAGGCGTGATGGAGGCCATACCGGTGCAGAATTTTACCGAGTATTCCGTGCCCGTTGAGGGAATCATGTATCTTGGGAACGGAGGTTTTCTCACCAGTCTCCTGCTGGCCGGGCTTCTGGCCTGCGTGGTGGACCGGAGATATAAGATGGCGGGAAGCTTTGCCCTTGTCATGGCCGGATGCGCGGCCGTGGGCATGATACACTGTCCGGGGATTGAACTGCTGTCACGGCCAGGCATTATTTTCGGTGTTATTTATCTCACGGTGGCCATTTTCCTTTTTTCCAAGAGCTGTTACTTTGAGCATCAGCCGGATGGACAGGAGGATGCCGGGCCGGGACAGGCATTGGGAAAGCGGGTCGTGGAGTAAAGCGGGCCCGGATAGGCAGGATTATATATAATTTTTATTTCAGGAGGAGAGAAGTATGGAAAAGGCTGGTATACCTTTTTTCAAAAAGGCGGACCTGGATGCATCGATTGGTGTTTTCTTTGATGGGTTCTCCAAGGTAATTGTTGCAATCGCTATTTTAGCAGGAACATTCGGACTGGATGGAGGCACTATATTCGGCACCATGATGCCGGGGGTATTCCTTACCGTGGTCATTCTTAACGGCGGCCTGTGGCTTTATTACAGGAAGATAGCTGCCTACCGGGGGGACCCGGACCTGACGGCCATACCGGCCGGACTTCAGGCCGGCCGTATGTTTATCTGGCTTTACAGTATCATGCTGCCCGTGTTCCTCAGTACAGGCAATGCGGATCTGGCATTTAAGACAGGTGTCCTGGCCCACCTGGTGGGAGGGATCATATTCATTATCGGTGCATTTGTGGTCCCGGTGATTTTGCGGATCGTACCGGCAGGCGCCCTGTTCGGTTCCCTGGCAGGCGGGGCCATGGCATTCCTGATCATGCAGTCCATGAACGGTGTGCTGAAAATGCCTTTTGTGGGCTGGCTGTCCCTGATGGTGCTCTTTGTGATTTATCTGGGCAAGGTGGAGGTAAAGCTGCCCGCTGCCCTGATTGCAATCGTCATTGGTTCGGCTGTGGCCTGGATCAGCGGTGTCATGGGATTCGGCGCCGTGACGGAATCCCTGTCCAACCTGGACTTTTACATACCCCATCCTGTTCTGGATATTTTCAATCCCCAGGTGGTGGGTTCCATGGTCCCGTTCCTCCCCATCATCATTGTTTTCTCTTTAAATGAGGTGATTACGGGAATCCAGGCAGTGGAACAGGCCAGGGAATGCGGGGATACGTTCTTTACCACAACCAAGCCCCTGGTGCTCTGCGGCCTGGCCAGCATTGTGGGCGCATGTTTTGGGAATCCTCTGGCAGTGGGATTGTACTGGGGATACCCGGGGTGGAAGAAAATGGAATCCGGCACAGGATATCATCTGGGAATCGTGGCCCTGTACGCCCTGGTGGGACTGACAGGCCTGTCGGCCATCATCAACGCATTCATACCAGAGGCCGTTGTGCTTCCTATCCTGGTGTTTGTGGGAATATCCAGTTATTCCCAGGCATTTGAGGTGGTGGATAAGAAATATTTTCCAGCCGTCATCATGGCTTCCCTGCCTGTTGTCATGGACTTTATCGTGGATAATATGAGGGAAGGGGCGCTGCCCGGATTTACTGCTTTTGATCCCGGATCTGCGTTTGTGGGGCTGCTGGTGGGCTGCGTGTTTGTATTCATCATTGATAATAACTGGAAAAACGCGTCCATTACCAATGCAGCGGCCCTGGCCCTGACCGGAATCGGGATGATCCATTCACCCGGCATACTGGGAACGGCAGCCTATGCCCCGGACATGGGATTTGTCCAGGTGTATATTGTACTCATGATTGTATTTGCAGTCATGCATTTTGTAGGATTTAATCAGAAAAAGACAGCGTAAGACAGGAGGACTTAAGAAGTGAAGACCTTGGTAATCATGGGAGCAGCAAGAAAGAACGGACATACGCGCCAGATGGTGGATTTATTCCTGGAGCATCTGGACGGGGAAAAGGAAATCGTTGACGCTTACCGCACAGAGGTACAGCCGTGTATGGACTGCCGTTTCTGCTGGAAGAAAAAGGAGTGTGTGATTAAGGATGGGATGCAGGATATCTACCAGAAGCTGGAGGAAGCTGACAACATAGTACTGGCCTCCCCCATGTATTTCCATTCCATAACAGGCAGGATGAAGACCCTGATTGACCGTTTCCAGGTATACTGGGCAGGACATGTGAGGCAGGACATGCCGGAGAAAATGCTCCGCAGGGGAGCAATCCTGATGGTGGGCGGTGCGCCTTCGTTTGAGAACCAGTTCCTGGGAGGGGAAATCGTGCTCAAGAACCTGTTGAATGACCTGAGCGCCGAGTGCCTGGGCCAGGTCTGCCTGCCAAACAGCGACAGGGACAGCCTTGAGACAAGGAAGGACATTGCGGACCAGGTCATTGCCCTGGCTGAAGCCATGAATCGGGCATCAGAATAATTGAATCCATACAATAAAGTATGAAATAAAAACAAACATATAAGGAGGAAGTATCATGCAGGGTTATACTTACACAAAGGGAGAGCACTATCCGGTGGAACATCTGGTTTTCAAGGTGGCGCCGGAGGACGTTGAGCACTATCTGGCGGTTGACCATGAAATCTGGACATTAAAGGAGGCCTATGCGCCTGGATTTGACCATATCCCGTTCCTTTATAAGGAAGTCTGGGTCAATGATAATAAACCGGGCGAGATACATTTTATATTTGTATGGGAGAGCATCGAATCCTGGAGAAAGATTGACGACAAGGAATACCAGGCCAAGCTGATTAAGGAATTTGATGAGAAGTTCGGAAGGCCTTATGAGTTTGTGCGCTGCGTACAGAATGAAGAGAACTTCGGCGTGCACCGCGTAAGCCGTTTTGAGCGGATCTGATATTACCCCGCAGGGGACAGGACCATAATATGTAAGTAGGAGAACAGGGAAAGATGATGAGATTTGAAGATAAAGTGGTAATTATCACCGGCGCAAGTTCCGGTATCGGCGAGGGCGTTGCTAAAAAATTCCTGGAGGAAGGCGCCCTGGTTGTTGGATGCGGCATTGAACCAGAGATGCATATCCAGAATGAACATGCGGTTTATGTCCAGGCGGACCTGACTGATTTTGCCCAGGCGCAGCATGTGGTGGAGGAAGCGGTTAAGGCATTTGGCCGGGTTAACAAGCTGGTCTGCTGTGCAGGCGTTACCTTTGTGGGGTCCCTGGAGACAACGGATTATGACAGGTTCATGAGGGAACTTTCCATCAACATGGGCGGTGTGTTCAATATGTGCAAGGCGGCTGTGGCTGAACTTAAAAAGCAGGAAGGCTCCACCATTGTCACGGTTGGTTCAGACCTGGGCGTGCGCCCAATCCCGGAGCGGATCGGCTACTGCCCGTCCAAGGCAGGCGTCATCATGCTGACCAAGTGCATTGCCCTGGAGTACGCCCCGTCCATCCGTGCCAATGCCATCCTTCCAGGTCTGGTGCGCACACCTATGATTGAACAGCGGTTTACAGAGGCAGAGGACCCGGCCGCACTGGAAGAGGCATATGCAAGCCTGTACCCGCTTCACAAGATGGGCAAGGTTGAGGATATGGCCAATGCAGCTGCATTCCTGTCCAGCGATGAAAGCGGATTCATGACAGGAGAAATCATGCACGTGTGCGGCGGCAGCCTGATTTAAGGAGGAAAGACATGGCAACATCTTTATTTAAAATGCCCTTTGACATTGATAAGACCAGGGTACATCAGATATACAGGAGTGAGACCTTGGACCGGGCCGGAGTGGAAACCATTTCCTGTGACGAGATGAAGGAAATCTACGGGGAACTTAAGTTTGATAAGCTTTATGAGGACCGTCCCTATACATACACATCCCTGGTAACGTCCATTGACGGCAGGATTGCATTTACAGACGCGCCCCAGGGGCCCCTTATTGCAAAGCTGAACCAGTACGACGGTGACGGCGCAGGCGCGGACTGGTGGATCCTCAACATGCTCAGGGCCGTGTCGGACGGCGATATCATCGGGGCGGGAACCATGAACGCGGAGAGCGATTACACGGCCCATGTATTTTCCAGGCAGCTGGAGGACGCAAGGGTGGCTGCGGGTATGCAGCCGGTTCCGTGGAATATCATTTCATCCCTGGATGCCACCGATATCCCCTTTGACCATCTGCTGTTTAAGACAAAGGAAGTGCCGGTGATGATCAGCACCAGCGCCTCCGGCATACCGGTCATACAGGAAAACATGAAGGAGGACTACTATCTGACAGGCCCGGTTCATGATATATCTGAGGTGACCGGGGAAATGATAGAGGCCATGAAGGCCAACCGGGACAAAATCCTGGTAATCGCAACCGGAGACAAGGCGCCTGATTCCAAAGTGGCTCTTTATATCATGAAAAAGTTCGGCCTTGATAAGGTATTGGTTGAGACTCCATCTTACATGCATTATCTTGTATCCCAGAAAATGATGGACGAACTTTTCTTTAATTACTCCTGCATCTATGTGGGCGGACAGGCATTGACCATTGGAAAATACGGGCAGGAATTTGGTTCCAAGGACCATCCGCATACAAGGATGCTGAGCATCCATTCCCACAGCGACCATTTCTTTTATTTCAGGCATAAGCTGATTTACGGTTAGGGAGAGGAGCAGATGACATGCCGTGTATACAGGTAAAAACAAACGTTAGTACTTCCAGGGAAAAAGCAGACGCAATCAAGACGGCCCTGGGCCAGGCCATCGGTTACCTTCCGGGCAAAAGCGAGGACTGGCTCATGGTTGCCATTGAGGACGGATGCCATATGTACTTTGGCGGACGGGGCGGGCGCCCGATTGCCATGGTGGAAGTTAAGATACTGGGAAACTCCATTGACAAGGACGGCGCAAAGCGCATGACCGGGGAGATCACCAGGGTGTTAGGCGGGGTATTAGGGGTCTCGCCTGATGATATGTATATTAAATATGAGGCATCTCCTGACTGGGGATGGAATGGAACGAACTTTTAGTAAGATGGCAGGCGCTGGTCCTGCCGGCAGATTGAGAGGGACCTGGATTTACCGGAGGTCCCTCTTTTGTGTTGGCCAAAAACGGTCCGGGGCGGTTGGTACCGGGCGCCTGGTCCTTAGCCGTGAGCTGATAATATTTCAAAGAATTCCTCAATGGCTTTTAGGGATGCCCCAAGGATTGGGGCTTCATTGCCAAGGGTTGAGATGAGTATCTCCTGGGTATGGGTGATGGGAAGGACAATATCCTTCATGATTTCAGGCATCAGGTAGGGAAGGGACTGGATGAGATGGGAATTGAGGATGATCATCTCACAGTTCACAAAAAATATGATGTTGGACAACCCAATGGCCAGATTCCGGATGTATGTATCCAGGATGCCAAGGGCAGTGGGATTCTGCTTCCTTACCAGTTCGATAAACTCATCAATGTCCTCCAGCGGCGTCTCCAGGTGCAGGTTCATCTCATCTATCAGATACTGGTCTGAGCAATACTGTTCCCAGCAGCCGAATTTGCCGCAGGAGCATTGCTTTGTCTCCTGGATGTTGATGGTGTGGTGCCCAACGGCATTGGCAAAGCCCAGATATCCGCGTATCAGCTGTCCGTTGGATATCATGCCGCAGGAAATCACATCGGTTATACACAGGACGGTCAGCTCCTCATACTGGGGATGAAGCCTGGATTCCATGGATGCCGCCAGGTTTCCGTCGTTGTCAATATACACAGGCACATGATAGCGCTGTTCCAGGAGGGATTTGATATCAATGTTATGCCACTGGAGCTTGGGGATAAAGCGGATGACCCCATCCAGGTCAATGATGCCCCTCACAGCCAGACTGATGCCAATCAGCCCATAGGGGCAGGGAGGGATGTCGCGGATCAGCTTATCAATGGCAAGATAAATCTGCTGGTATACATGAGAGAATGCCTGCCTGCTGATTGGAATGGATTGGCGGCTGATGATCTCGTTATTCAAATCCGTGAGGATGAGGCCAAGGCGGCGGGCGCCGATATCAATGGCAATGCAGTATCCTGCCTTGCCGTCCAGGGTAAGGATGATGGGGCGCCTCCCCCCGCTTGAATCCCCCATGGTGGTCTCTTCCACCAGCTTAAGGCTCATCCACTCTTTCACGATGGTGGACACAGTGGCCTTATTAAGGCCTGTCTCCTCGGAAATGCGTGCACGGGAAATCTGCTTCTTATTCAGTATATGCTTGATGATGGTCAGCCGGTTGGCGGAACGTATGTCTTTGGTCTGTGATATTTTCATGGTCTAACCCCTTGTGGATGAATCATGTCTTATATTCTAACACAGTAGAAAATGGGGCGCAAGGCGGTTGCTGAGATTTGCCAAAAGACAAGGGCAGGACCCTGAAAACAGGGCAGCATACCAGGCAAAAAGGGGCATGCTGTCGTTGGTTATCTTCTGGTAAAAACTTTATTTTATGGACGAACCGCGGCAGATATGGTATACTAGCTAAGATAGGCGTATTCCGATTATGGATACGATTGGAGGCAGACTATGAAAGATAAAGGAAGGACGCGGGGGACGTTTAAGGTCTACCTGCAGTGGCCGCTCTTTTTGTCGGTCCTTTTGGTTATATTGACTGCCGCTGTTGGAGCGGTATCCATAAAGGCTGGCATTATAGTATCGGTATTTACCATTGTCTATATAGGGATTGCCCTTTGGCTTTACTTTTCAAGAAGAAGAGGCATACTTGCAGGGCTTATTGCATTTTCATCCGCTTATGACCAGAGCAGGCAGAATCTGATGGAAGAGATGCTCATGCCCTATGCGGTGGCGGACGGGACCGGACATCTTTTGTGGATGAACCGGGAGTTTGCGGCAATCCTTGACGAAGACAGGAATTCATATAAGAATATTACGGCCATGTTCCCTGAAATCACAAGGGAGATGCTGGCCACGCACGGCGAGATCGTCAGCATCCACAGCGCATTCGGCGACAGGAAGTACCGCATTGATTTAAAGCAGGTGGTGGTGGATCAGCTGGATGCCGCGGTGGCGGATAACGGTCTGGAGGGACAGGGCACATTCGTGACAGCCATTTACCTGGTTGACGAGACCCAGACCCTTTTGTACATGCAGCAGATTAATGACCAGAAGCTGGTGGCCGGGCTCATTTACCTGGACAATTACGACGAGGCACTGGAAAGTGTGGAGGAGGTGCGGCGTTCCCTGCTGACCGCCCTGATTGACAGGAAGATCAGCAAATACATTTCAGGCATGAACGGCATTGTGAAGAAGCTGGAGAAGGATAAGTACTTTTTTGTCATCAAACAGCAGTACATGGCCAAAATCCAGGAAGAGCGCTTTTCCATCCTGGAGGATGTAAAGACAGTGAACATAGGCAACGACATGGCGGTTACCCTGAGTATCGGCATCGGCATGAACGGCGACAGCTATAACCAGAATTATGAGTATGCCAGGACCTCCATCGACATGGCCCTGGGACGGGGAGGCGACCAGGCTGTTGTAAAGGATTCAGGCAAGATACAGTATTACGGCGGCAAGGCGCAGCAGATAGAGAAGACCACCCGTGTCAAGGCCCGTGTCAAGGCCCATGCCCTCAGGGAACTGATGGAGAACAAAGACAGGCTTTTAATCATGGGACACAGGCTGGCGGATATTGACTCCTTTGGGGCGGCAGTGGGTATTTACCGGATTGCCATGTCCATGAATAAAAAGGCGAATATCGTGGTCAATGAGGTGACATCTTCGGTGCGCCCCATGCTGGACCGCTTTGTGGGGAATCCGGATTATCCGGAGGATATGCTTCTGACCGGTCCTAAGGCGGCCGAACTGGTGGACCAGGGGACCATGCTGGTGATTGTTGACGTGAACCGCCCGAGCATCACCGATGAGCCGTCCCTGCTGCGTATGGTGAAGACCATTGTGGTCCTGGACCATCACAGGACCAGCAGCGAGATTATTGATAACGCGGTGCTTTCCTATGTGGAGCCTTATGCATCCTCAACCTGTGAGATGGTGGCTGAGGTGCTGCAGTATATTGCGGACGGAATCAAGGTAAAGACTGCGGAGGCAGACGCCATGTATGCGGGTATTGTGATTGATACCCAGAATTTCACCAACCAGACCGGCGTGAGGACGTTTGAGGCCGCGGCCTTCTTACGGCGCAGCGGAGCGGACATCACCAGGGTGCGTAAGCTCTTCAGGGAAAACATGAAGGATTATCAGGCCAAGGCAGAGGCTGTGCGCAAGGCAGAGGTATATATGGATGCATTTGCAATCAGCGAATGCCCGGCCGATGGGCTTGACAGCCCCACCATCATAGGCGCCCAGGCGGCCAATGAGTTGTTAGAGATACGGGGCATCAAGGCATCGGTTGTGCTGACGGATTATAATGGGACCATTTACTTCAGCGCCCGTTCCATTGACGAGGTCAATGTGCAGGTGATGATGGAGAAGCTGGGCGGCGGCGGACACCGCACCATTGCCGGGGCGCAGATGGAGGGCGTATCCATTGAAGGGGCCAAGGAACGTTTAAAGGAAGTCATCTGCCAGATGATGGAGGAAGGCGAGGTGTCCTGATCAGGGACATGATATAGACAGAAACAGAAAGGAAGTATATGACATGGAAATTGTATTACTGGAAGATGTGAAAGCATTAGGAAAAAAGGGACAGATTGTAACGGTAAACGACGGTTATGCGAGGAACTTCATCCTGCCCAAGAAGCTTGGCGTGGAAGCTACTTCTAAGAACTTAAATGATTTAAAGCTTAAAAAGGCCAATGATGCCAAGCTGGCAGCGGAAATACTTGCAGCCGCAAAGGAACTGGCAGCAAAGCTGGATGAATCCAAGGTGACCCTGTCCATCAAGGCAGGGGAAGGCGGCAGGGCATTTGGCTCTGTTTCCAACAAGGAAATCAGCAAAGCCATCACAGACCAGCTGGGGCTGGAGATTGACAAGAAGAAAATCGTGCTGAACGACCCCATCAAATCCATTGGAAGCTTTGAGGTTCCAATCAAGCTTCACAAGGATGTGACGGCCAGGCTGGCTGTGAAGGTAGTGGAAGCATAATAAAGCATGGCGTATGTAATGGATGATGGTATGACCCGCCCCGGAAGGAGCGGGTTTACTAAATGGAATACAGGAGACGATTAATATGGAAGAAGCCCTGATTAAGCGGGTGCTGCCCCACAGCCTGGAAGCAGAGCAGTCAGTCATCGGTTCCATGCTGATGGACAGGGAAGCGGTCATTGCTGCATCGGAAATCATTACCGGAAGCGATTTTTACCAGCAGCAGTACGGAATTATGTTTGATGCCATGGTAGAGCTGTTCAACGAGGGTAAACCGGTGGACCTGGTAACGCTTCAGGACCGGCTTAAGGAAAAGGATGTGCCCCCTGAGGTCAGCAGCCTGGATTTTGTGCGGGATATCATAACCATGGTGCCCACGTCGGCCAACGTAAAGTCTTATGCAGCTATCGTGGGGGAAAAAGCAGTACTGCGAAGGCTTATCAAGACCACGGAGGAGATTGCCAATACCTGCTACGCGGGAAAAGAGCCGCTGGAGAATATCCTGGCGGATACGGAAAAGTCTGTTTTCAACCTGCTGCAGAACCGCGGGGGGCAGGATTTTGTCCCGATTAAACAGGTAGCCATTAATGTACTTGAGAAGATTGAGGATGCTTATAAGAACCAGGGCACGGTTACGGGCATCCCTTCAGGATTCATTGATCTGGATTATAAGCTGTCTGGATTCCAGCCATCGGACTTCATATTGATAGCAGCCCGTCCCTCCATGGGTAAAACGGCGTTTGTACTTAATGTGGTGGATTATGTGGCGGTGCGCAAAAGCCTGCCCTGCATGGTCTTCAGTCTGGAAATGTCCAAGGAGCAGCTGGTAAACCGTATGCTTTCCATGGAATCCAATGTGGATTCACAGAAGCTGCGGACCGGTACCCTGACGGATTCTGACTGGGACGCGGTTGTGGAGGGCATTGGGATCATCGGCAATTCCAAGCTGATTATTGACGATACGCCGGGTATATCCATCTCAGAGCTGCGTTCCAAGTGCAGGAAAATGAAGCTGGAATACGGCCTTAACATTGTAATCATCGACTACCTTCAGCTGATGAGCGGAAGCAAGAAGGGCGGAGGGGACAACCGCCAGCAGGAAATCTCAGATATTTCCCGTTCCTTAAAGGCACTGGCCAGGGAACTTCATGCGCCGGTGATTGCCCTGTCCCAGCTGTCCCGCGCCTGCGAGACCAGGCAGGACCACCGGCCCATGCTTTCTGACCTGCGTGAGTCCGGGGCCATTGAGCAGGATGCGGACGTTGTTATGTTCCTATACCGTGATGATTACTATAATAAGGATACGGAACATCCCAATGAGGCTGAGGTCATCATAGCCAAACAGCGTAACGGCCCTATTGGTACGGTTACATTAATCTGGAAACCGGAGTATACAAAGTTTGTCAATGCAGCCCGCCCTCAGGGGGGCGGACCCCAGGAGTGAAGAAATCCCCGTGCCAGGAGGCCCGGGGATTTTTTTAAGTCAGGTGTCATAATATCCATTCTCAACGCATACACTAATAGTAAGGCAGGACATGCCTGTTAAGATGTGAAGGAGAGAATGGCTATGGATGAAGTACATTATCTGATATCGGATGCGTCCAAAAAGGTCGATGTGGAGGCCCATGTATTAAGATACTGGGAAGAAGAGCTGGAACTTGATATTCCCCGTAACGAGATGGGGCACCGGTACTATACGGATTTACATATCCGCCTGTTCAAGCAGGTTAAAAACCTGAAAGAAAAAGGGTATCAGCTGAAGGCAATCAAACATGCGCTGAACCAGGTACTAAAGAAAGACGGAAAAGCCCAGGGAGAGCTTTCCGATGAAATATTAGAGCGGGACATGAATGCGGCCCTGCGTGAATTTAAGGAAGAGGATGGAGGCACATCCTTAAGCACGGTCAAGGGCGACACGGGTTCGGTGGTTGCCATAGAAGAAAAGATGGAACAGTTCCAGCAGATCATGAACCTGATTATCGGACGTGCCCTGGAAGTGAACAACGAAAAGCTGAGCCAGGATATCAGCAGCCTTGTCAACGATAAGATGGGCAAGGAACTGGAATTCCTCCTTCAGGCATCCGATCAAAAGGAAGAGGAGCGCTTCCGCCAGCTGGACGAGACCCTGAGGGCGTATCAGAAAGGCGGACAGGCTGAGGCAGCGGCTGCCAAGGTACCATTTTTCAAGCGCCGCAAATTCGGACGCAGCGGGAAAAAGCTGCGGGACGGTAAGTAAAACCAGTAGATTTAAAGGTAAATAAAGGTTCAGATGTAAAGTCTGGATGATAATAAGTGCAGGCGAATTGTATACAGGCAGGGCCGGAATCCGTGTTTGACGGGTTCCGGCCCTGTTGTTGGTTTATTAACGGCGGCAGTGGTAATTTTTTCCGCGAGGGGAGTTACTTCCAGTATGTGTTCAGATATACGCCTGCATCGGCCTCTGATAACTGGAACTTTT
>ERZ1106969.349-NODE-349-length-50213-cov-54.511344_pt1 | contig 50213 bp, 48 predicted proteins | sample MGYA00403685_ERZ1106969 | MGnify/ENA primary metagenome ERZ1106969 (study PRJEB35170, sample SAMEA104062416) | human gut metagenome | biome: human gut; feature: human-associated habitat; material: faeces | place: Denmark | collected 2012-05-18 ... | reverse complement strand
CCAAGCACATTTCCTGCGCCTCTTATCTCTAAGTCCTTCATGGCAATTTTAAATCCTGAACCAAAATCAGAAAACTCTCTTATGGCACTCAGTCTCTTCTCTGCAATCTCGCTTAACATCCTGTCTCTTCTATATAGAAGAAATGCATATGCTGTCCTGTTGCTTCTTCCGACTCTTCCTCGCAGCTGATATAGCTGTGAAAGTCCGAATTTGTCGGCATCTTCGATAATCATGGTATTGCAGTTGGAAATGTCCATTCCTGTCTCTATTATTGTTGTTGAAACAAGGACATCTATTTCTCCGTTTACAAACTCATACATTATCTTTTCAAGCATTCTCTTATCCATCTGTCCATGGGCGAATGCAACATTTGCATCCGGAACAAGCTCCTGGATATGGGCAGCTGCCTCATCTATACTTCTTACTCTGTTGTATACATAATACACCTGTCCGTTTCGTGCCAGCTCCCTGCTTATAGCCTCTCTTATCATCTCATCATTATGCTCTGTTACAAATGTCTGTATAGGCACTCTGTCAACCGGAGGCTCCTCTAAAACGCTCATATCCCTTATTCCCACAAGGCTCATATGAAGCGTTCTTGGAATTGGCGTAGCACTTAATGTAAGCACATCTATATTCTGTCTTAATTTTTTTATTTTTTCTTTATGCGACACACCAAAGCGCTGTTCCTCATCGATAATAAGAAGTCCTAAATCCTTAAACTCAACATCCTTGGATAAAATCCTGTGCGTTCCTATTATAATATCGACAAAGCCCTTCTTTAACTCTTCAAGAGTCTTCTTATTCTGTGCTGCACTCTTAAAGCTTGAAACCATTCCTACCGTAACCGGGAAATTCTTCATTCTCTGTTCAAATGTATTAAAATGCTGTGCTGCAAGTACTGTTGTTGGAACAAGATATGCAACCTGCTTCCCCTCCTGAACAGCCTTAAATGCAGCCCTGATAGCTATCTCGGTCTTTCCGTAACCTACATCACCGCATATCAGTCTGTCCATGATACGTCTGCTTTCCATATCCTGCTTGGTATCCTGTATTGCATCAAGCTGATCCTGTGTTTCCTCATAAGGGAACATTTCTTCAAATTCTCTCTGCCATACAGTGTCTGGTCCAAACTGATATCCCTGTTCCTTCTGTCTTGCCGCATATAATGCCACAAGGTCTTTTGCAACTTCTTCAACAGCTCCGTGAACCTTGGATTTGGTCTTATTCCACTCCTGTCCGCCAAGCTTATTTAATTTAGGCTTTTTCTCTACGTCCTGACCTGCATATTTCTGAAGACGGTCAAGCTGTGTTGCAAGAACATATAAATTGCTGTTTCCGGCATATTCTATCTTTACATAATCCTTTTCCACACCTTCAACTTTAATCTTTTCTATGCCCTTATAAATTCCAAGACCATGTGTTTCATGCACCACATAATCTCCGACATTCAACTCGTTAAAGCCGGCTATTGCCTTGCCTTCATATTGCTTCTTTTTCTGTTTTCTTTTTTTGCCTCCGGTGAAAATATCATTTTCTGCAATTACAACGAAGTTAATTAACGGATACTCAAAGCCCTTGTGAAGGCTTCCGTAAGTAACCATAACTTCTCCTGTTTTAAGCTCTCTGTCATAATCTTCACTAAAGAAGCTCTCTATTTCAAGGTCTCTTAAATCATCAACAATTCTTGTTGCTCTTGTTCTTGAGCTGCACACAATTACAGATTTATAGCCATTTCTCTTATATTTCTTTAAATCGTCTGCAAGATATTCAAAACTGTTATTATATGAACTGATACTCCTTGTATCTATTCTCATAGTATAGTCACATTGCAGACCTATAGGCTTATATTCCAGCGTTGTAAGTAATACTTTCTTATTCGATGCAAAATTAGCATATATCGCTGAAATATCTCTTATCATATTAGTTTGTACCGGAAGTACATAACCGCTTTCAAGTCGATTTTTCATGCTCTCTGCATACTCATACGAGATTAAATCCATACGCTCTTTCATTCGGTTTGGCTCATCCAGAATAAACAAAGTATCTTCTTTAGGAAAATATGATGCAAATCCAGTAAGCACTCTTGCAAACGCATTTATAAATCTTTCGTAATTTCCTGTTCTTTCCATATCAGCCACCATTCTGTTGATATGGTTACAGCTTTCTATGGATTCTTTGCTTCTTTTTTTATTGTTAATGCCAAACTTCTCTAACTGCTTCTGCTGCTCTTTCTTTACCTTTTCTATACCTGAGCTTATTTCCTCGCTGTCCAATATACATTCTGTAGCCGGGAAAATAGTATATTCATTCAGCTTTTCTATTGACCTCTGGCTGCTCACATCAAAATATCTTATTGAATCAACCTCATCATCCCATAATTCTATTCTTACAGGTGCTTCGTCTGTATATGAAAATATATCTATTATTCCGCCTCTGACCGCAAACTGTCCCTGAGCCTCTACCAGCGCATTTCTTTCATATCCTAAGGTAACCATCTGCTTTACAAAATCATCAATATCTATAATTGACCTTTTGTTTATATTTATGCAGGCTTCCTTATACACCTCAACAGGTATAAGCATGTCAGCAAATGCATCTATAGTTGTAACCACCGTAAGATGATTCTCTTCTTCCTGCGATGCATTTTCATTTTCTATAATCTTATTGATACATCTGAGTCTTTCTGCGACAATCTGGTTTCCATGCACGTCAGCGCTATAGAATATAATATCCTTTGCCGGATAATACACAGTATTCTTATTAAAAAATGCAGCATCCTCGCACATTTCACGAGCCTTTGCCTCATCATATGTCACGATTACATTATATCTGTAATCCTTTGATAACGTCTGTGCCATATGAACCTTCTGAGTATCTATACAACCACTTATCATCGCTGTCTTTTCACCTGAAAGACATTTATTCAACTGCTCTGTTCCTGCAAGTCCTTCTACAGGTTTAAAAAACGTATTCACAATCAACCTCCGTTATATTTGTTCATTGCGCTTTCTATTCCTTCTGACATTATACATTCTACTGCTTCACATGCCTTTTTATTACCTTCCCTTAAGGCCTCAAATTCTTCAGAAGGGAATTTTCCAAGCACCCAGTCTGCAAGATCCCATCCCTTTGGTTTATCTCCGACGCCAAACTTAACCCTCTTAAATCCGTCAGAGCCAAGATGTGCTATGATACTTTTTATTCCGTTATGTCCTCCGGCACTTCCCTTGGCGCGTATTCTTAATTTGCCCGGTACAAGGCTTATATCATCAAATATTACAATCAGATCATCAATATCGACCTTGTAATAATCCATTACCTCACGAATACATTCACCCGAATTATTCATATATGTCATAGGCTTTACAAGAATGACCTTCTGGCCATCTATAACGCCTTTGCCAATCATTCCTTTATGCTTAGCTGTATCTATACTTATATTATGTTTATCTGCAAGTTCATCAATTACAGAAAATCCTGCATTGTGTCTTGTTCCCATATACTGAAGTCCCGGATTTCCTAAACCCGCTATTATATACATATGACTGCCTCCTATCAAATATCACAATGACTGTATCTTATTTATTATAGCATTTTTTAAACAATAAAAACAACTGCGATACTCATGATAGATTTGTCTGCCGACAATATCACGCGTTACCGCAGTTGTTTGTTATTTGTTATTATAATGTTGTGTTAATCCGGAATAGCTCCCTTTTATTCCTCAACATCTTCTGCATTTTCATATTCTTTAAGAATAATCTGCTGAAGCATGTCTCTTGTTGCTGTGTTGATAGGATGGGCAATATCACGATATTCGCCTTCTGTTGATTTACGGCTTGGCATTGCTATGAATAAGCCTCTTTCTCCTTCAATAACCTTGATGTCATGTACTACAAATTCATTATCAATAGTTATTGAAACAACTGCCTTCATCTTACCTTCTTTAGCTATTTTTCTTACCCTTACATCTGTTATATTCATATTTTGCCCCTTCTGACCATTACAGGTCTTTCTAATAGTATGTAGGTCCGTTCTCCATAACAATCTGAACGCCTGTCTCACCAACATAACGTGAATTAGCTTTAATAGTGCTGTTGCTCTCTATTATACAGTTCTCAATATAAGCATTATCACCAATATACGCATTATTCATAATAATACAATTCTTAACTACACTATTATTTCCGATATATATTTTCTTAAACAATACCGAATTATCAACTGTACCGTTGATTATACAGCCACATGATACAAGACTGTTCTTTACATTCGCGCCAAAGTTATATTTAGCAGGTGGAAGATCCTCCACTTTAGAATAAACATCCGGATATTGTTTAAAGAAGTAATCTCTTACATCTTTCTTAAGGAAATCCATGTTAGTCTTATAATATGCATCTACAGTTGAAATATTGCTCCAATATGATTCAAGCTTATATCCATATATCTTCTTGATGTTCTTATATCTTACAAGAATATCCCTTACGAAATCATGTCTGTCTTCCTCTGCTGCCTTTTCAAGCAGTTCAATAAGAAGACGTCTTCTTATAACATAGATACCTGTTGATACTGTTGACAAATTAGTCTCAAGCGGCTTCTCATCAATATCTGTTATTCTTCCATCGTCTGTCATTGCAACAACCCCATATCTTCCAATGTCAGAACGATCTTCAAGCTTCTTGACTACAACTGTAATATCTGCCTTTTTCTCTATATGATACTCAAGCACCTTATTATAATCCAGCTTATATACACCATCACCAGATGCAATTACCACATAAGGCTCATGGCTCTGCTTTAAGAACTGGATATTCTGATGAAGTGAATCTGCTGTTCCTCTGTACCAATAGCTGCTCTCTGCTGTTATTGTAGGTGTGAAAACAAACAGACCACCCTGCTTTCTTCCGAAATCCCACCACTTTGATGAACTTAAATGTTCATTAAGTGATCTGGCATTATACTGGGTAATAACCGCAACCTTCTGAATATGTGAATTAGACATATTACTTAATGCAAAATCAATAGCTCTGTAGCTTCCTGCTACCGGCATGGCTGCTATAGCTCTCTTGTTAGTCAGCTCACGCATCATTTTATTATTTCCGCCGGCTAAAATTATTCCTATCGCTTTCATTAATTATCACCTGCCTTAATTATTATGCCGCCGCTGGCCAGCTCATTATTATTATAGTCCGCCAATGTCGTTTCTCCAGATATAGCTGTATTCTTACCAACTTTGACACCATCAGGAATCACTGAGCATTCTCCGATTGTTACAAGTCCTGAATTATATATCTTAGGCAGTTTGACATTCTCAACTTCTTCGCCTACACCAAGCTCAACATTAGAACCAACCTTAACTTCCTCAGCTATAATTGCCTTATTAACTACAGTGTTACTTCCTATTACAGAATTATTCATAATAATAGAATCACGTACTACCGCGCCTTCTTCTATCGTAACGCCTGCACCGATAACAGAATTATATACCTTTCCGTATATTTCCGTTCCATCTGCTATAATACTCTTCTCAATGTACGCATCCTCAGCAATGTACTGTGGAGGAATAGTGTCTGTTCTTGTATATATTTTCCAGAATTCTTCATATAAATTAAATACCGGAATAATATCTATAAGTTCCATATTAGCTTCCCAATATGAGCTTAATGTTCCTACATCCTTCCAATAGCTGTTATATTCATAAGCAAATATTCTCTTATTATTATTGAAACAATATGGAATTACATGCTTACCAAAGTCACATTCATTCTGGTCTTTAAGCTTAATTAAAGCATCCTTTAATACTTTCCAGCTAAATATGTAAATACCCATAGATGCAAGATTGCTCTTAGGATTAGCAGGCTTCTCCTCAAATTCGGTAATTCTGTTGTCATCATCTGTAACAACTATACCAAATCTGCTTGCCTCTTCCATAGGAACCGGCATTGCTGCTATTGTTATATCAGCATTGTTGGCCTTATGATAATCCAGCATAATCTTGTAATCCATCTTATAAATGTGATCACCTGAAAGTATAAGTACATAATCAGGATTATACTGTTCCATATATTCAATATTCTGATATATGGCATTCGCTGTACCTGTATACCACTCACTGTTGGTACTCTTTTCATATGGAGGAAGAACTGTTACACCTCCGACATTACGATCCAAATCCCAAGGAATACCAATTCCTATATGTGTGTTTAATCGTAATGGTCTGTACTGTGTAAGTACACCTACTGTATCAATTCCTGAATTAATACAGTTACTTAATGGAAAATCAATTATTCTGTATTTTCCACCAAATGAAACCGCTGGTTTAGCTACCTTAGCTGTCAGGACACCTAATCTGCTTCCCTGACCACCAGCCAAAAGCATTGCAATCATTTCTTTTTTAATCATGCTACCACCTCTGATGTTATTTATACTGCTTTATGATAAATAGATTATATCATACTTCTTTAATTAAGTAAAAATATTTTTTAATTTTTTTGAAATATTTTTCTTTTTTCAAAACAATTTGTCGAATATTGTATACATAATATTTACAATTTTATTATTTGCAAAAAGTTTTCAAACTATATTTTGTGCCTTGTATTATTAAAAAATACAATTTGTGCTTTTATTTCTATAATTTGGCTTTGAAAATTTTGATATAAGATATATAATTATCTTTAGAAATTTAAGATTATTTCAAGGAAGGTATGTATATGTTCAAAATTAATTTTAATCAGCCAATACATGTTCATTTTATTGGCATAGGCGGAATAAGTATGAGTGGTCTTGCAAAGATTCTCATAGAAAAACATTTTACCGTGTCTGGTTCTGATTCAAAGGAATCTGAACTTACTAATGAACTCAAGAAGGACGGATGCTTAATTTCCTGTCCTCAATCCGCAGATAACATTACTGATGATATCGACCTTATTGTATATACAGCAGCTATACACCCTGACAATCCGGAATTTAAGGCAGCCATACAGTCTGGAAAGCCTGTCATGACAAGAGCGGAGCTTCTTGGTCAGATTATGACTAACTATAATACCGCAGTAAATATAGCAGGAACCCACGGCAAAACAACTACAACTTCAATGCTTACAGAAATTCTCCTTGCCGCACATAAGGACCCAACAATATCAGTCGGAGGCATCTTAAACAGCATCGGCGGAAATATCCGTGTAGGTAAATCCGACATATTTGTTACAGAAGCCTGTGAATACACCAACAGCTTTTTGTCATTCTTCCCTACAATGAACATAATACTTAATGTTAAAGAAGACCACCTTGATTTCTTTAAAGATATAAATGATATCCGCAGCTCATTTAAACTCTTTACTGAAAAGCTTCCTGATAACGGAACATTAATCATTAATTCGGACATCGATGATTATGAATATTTTTATAAGGACAAAAAATGCGAAGTAATAACTTTCGGTTCGCAGCCTGATAAGAGTAACTACAGCGCCACAAACATTTCTTATGATAACAGCGGCTGCTGTTCTTACACACTTGTCCATGATAACAAGGAATTATGTAACATTACCTTAAGTGTTCCGGGAATCCACAATGTCTATAACTCTCTTGCAGCAATTGCAGCCGCAGTCAAAATGGACATTAATATAGAAGATATACAAAGCGGTTTGTTAAAATTCACAGGAACTAACAGACGTTTCCAGAAAAAAGGTGTATTAAACGGAATTACTATCGTTGATGATTATGCTCATCATCCTGACGAAATCAAAGCAACACTTAATTCCGCAAAGCATTTTCCTCATAACAAAATATGGTGTGTTTTCCAGCCTCACACATACACCCGTACCAAGGCACTCCTTGATGGTTTCGCCGAAGCCTTAAGTCTTGCAGACACCGTTGTCCTTGCAAAAATATATGCAGCAAGGGAAACTGATACACTTGGAATCAGCTCACAGGACGTATGCGATAAAATCAAAGCTCTCGGAAAAGAATGTTACTATTTTGAAACCTTTGAAGAAATTGAAAAATTTTTATTAAAAAATTGTATCAACGGTGATTTGTTGATAACTATGGGTGCAGGCGACATATATAAAGTCGGTGAAGACCTCTTAAAATAATAATTTTGTTCAAAACAACAGCTTTTCAACAAAGTTATCCACATTATCCACATGAAAATGATGATAAGTCATATATTTTCATGTGGATTTTTTTGTGGACAACTTTAATCTGCAAAATGTGATTTACCCACACTTTACAAATATTTTATAAATTTATCCACATTATCCACATTATCCACAACTTATTTTCCCCATTTCTGCCATGCTTTCCATTTAATTTTTGCTGTGTTATAATCCTAATTACGATATATTTTAGTTAAATGGTATGGAGATTTATTTATGAAAAAGCTTGTTTTATCTAATAGTAACAGCGGTTATACTTCCGTTGCAGATGTCTTTATAGAAAATTATGTTCCATCATCTAATGGTGAATTTGTTAAGATTTATCTTTACCTTTTATATCTTTCAGGTAAATCTGCAACTGATATCTCCATTGCCGGTCTCGCAGACACTTTCAACCAGACAGAGAACGATATTCTGCGCGCATTAAGATATTGGGATAAACTCGGTGTAATCACCCTCTCAGGTGACGGTAATGGTTCAGAGCCATCAGGCATATGTATCAACAGTCTTACAGACTCACACAATGCGGTATCTGATGACACAATACGAAGCAACAGCCCTGAGACTACAACAGCATCTGACACAGCCGTTACATTTAACACAGTACACGGTACTGAAATAACCGGTATACTTAGCACCGGCGGTAATGCTGACACAACATCCGCTACAGATGCATCCGGAATTATTCCTGTATTTAACATTACACATATAGAGCCTTCCAAAGTGCAATATCCCGCTGAAAAGCTTAAAGAGCTTGGTTCCAATGAGGATTTTTCAATGCTTTTGTTTGCACTTCAGACTTATCTTGGAAGACCTTTATCTGATAAGGAAACTAACGCTGTAATCTATTTTTATGATACATTGGATTTTTCAACAGAACTTATTGAATATCTTTTCCAATATTGTATCTCAAAAGGTAAAACAGCTATACGTTACATAGAAAAAGTTGCGCTCTCATGGGCCGAACAGGGTATTTCAACAATTAAAGCCGCCAAGGAAGAGACTGTTAATCATAATGGCGCTATATATGCAGTTATGAAAGCTTTTGGTCTTAACAACCGTGAACCGGGCACATACGAAAAAGATTTAATAACCAAATGGACTGATTCATATTGTTTTGACACTGATATGATTATTGAGGCATGCAGCAGAACTTTACAGAACACACATCAGCCAAGCTTTGAATATGCAGATTCAATACTTACCAACTGGAATTCAGCCAACGTAAGAACTACTGCCGATATAAAGAAGTCTGATGCCAGCTTTAATGCCGTCAAGACTGCCAGAAAGCAGGCTCCTGTTAACAATACAGCTTCAATAAACTCAACTGCTGCCAATCGTTTCAATAATTTTCATCAGCGTGATAAACATGCTAAAGACTGGGACAGTTCATTACTAAGTAACAATGTTTAACTTATGAAAGGAAAGCTTTATGTCACTAACAAACACACAGTATGACTCAATTATGCGTATGTATGATGATATCCGCACGCAAAACAGACATATACAGAATTCACGTTATGATGAAGTTGTTAAACTTTGTCCTGAATTTTCCAAAATTGAGGAAGAAATAATCAGTCTTTCGATGGAGGAAGCTGTTAAACGAATTGCCAGCTCATCTGACCCGTCTACTGATGATTATAATGACAACCTTAAACAGCTTATTAATCAAAAGCATTCTCTTTTGGCTTCTATCGGAAAGCCTGATAATTATCTGGATGAAATATATACATGTCCACTTTGCCATGATACAGGTTATACTGCTAATGGAAAGTGTTCCTGCTTTCATAAGAAAGCCATTGACCTTGTTTATAAAGATTCCAACTTAAAAAATATCACTGCTGATGAAAATTTCAGCACATTTTCTTACCAATGGTATGATAACGTACATGCTGACCCGGCTACCGGACTCACACCTTACAATAATATGCACAAGGTTGTAGATGTATGCCAATCTTTCATAAAAGAATTTGATAACAGCTACTCAAATATTCTTTTCTATGGTGATACAGGTGTAGGAAAGACTTTTCTTTCAAACTGCATAGCCAAGGAACTGCTCGATACATCTCACAGCGTAATATACCTTACTGCCATTGAGCTTTTTAAGATTTTTGAAAAGGAAGATTTTAACCGCAAAGAAAGTTCAGAGCTTCCTTTTGAAAGCAATTATATATTGGATTGCGATTTATTGATTATTGATGATTTGGGAACAGAAACAGGAACCGCTTACACTAACTCACGTTTGTTTTATATAATCAATGAACGTATACTAAGGCGCAAAAGCGTTATAATATCAACAAACCTTAACGGTGCCGATATTGATAACAGATATTCTGAAAGAATTTCGTCAAGGCTTGCAAGTTCTTACAAAATTCTCAAGCTTTATGGTGATGACATCAGATATTTAAAAGGAAAGTAAAAATTTGTCGATTATAACGATTGACTAATTTTACATTTATTATTATATTTTTATATGGTTGTTTTGGGGATGTCCCTATTTATATATACAACATTTATACAAACAATTTACACATTAACTGCTTTGCTGCAAACGCAGCGGAATGGAGGATTAAATTATGCCACGCGACGAACGTCATACAGAAACTATCCCTTATGGTACACTTGGAATAATTCCTTTAGCAAGTTGTACAAAAATGGGCGAGAAAGTTGACCAGTATCTTGTAAAATGGCGTGAACAACGTTCACATGAAAACTTATCATCACTTGCATTTGAAGGATACAAGAGAGATTCTTATATTCTTGATGCTAAAACACCTAGATTTGGTTCTGGTGAAGGTAAAGGTGTCCTTAACGACTCAGTCCGTGGACATGACTTATATATAATGGTTGACGTATGCAACTACAGCCTTGAGTATTCTCTCTGTGGTTTCAGAAATCATATGTCTCCTGATGACCACTATGCTGACTTAAAGAGAGTTATCGCAGCAGCAGGTGGTAAGGCAAGAAGAATAACTGTTATTATGCCTTTCTTATACGAAGGAAGACAGCATAAGCGTAACGGAAGAGAATCTCTTGACTGCGCTCTTATGCTTCAGGAACTTACAGATATGGGTGTTGAAAATATAATTACTTTTGATGCTCATGATCCTCGTGTACAGAACTCAATTCCTCTTAAGGGATTTGAATCTGTATCAGCAACATATCAGTTTATCAAGTATCTTTTACTTGGTGTTGATGACCTTCATATTGACAGCGACCACATGATGGTAATCAGCCCTGATGAAGGTGGTATGGGACGTGCTGTTTATTTTGCAAACGTTCTTGGTCTTGATATGGGTATGTTCTATAAGAGAAGAGATTATACTAAGATTGTTAACGGACGTAACCCTATCGTTGCCCACGAATTCTTAGGAAGCAATGTTGAAGGCAAAGACGTTATTATTATTGATGATATGATTTCATCAGGTGAAAGTATGATTGATGTTGCTTCAGAACTTAAGAAGCGTGGAGCAAGCAGAGTATTCTGTGCTACAACATTTGGTCTTTTCACTAACGGATTCAAGAAATTTGATGAAGCATACGAAAAGGGAATCATTGATAAGATTCTTACTACTAACCTTGTATACCAGCCTGAAGAGCTTTTATCTAAGCCTTGGTATATCAATGTAGATATGAGCAAATATATGGCTCTTCTTATCGATACACTTAACCATGATTCTTCAATCAGCAACCTCTTAAGTCCTGTTGAAAGAATCCAGCAGAGAGTTAAAGAATATAACGAACTTCACTATGGTAAATAATTATCATAATATAGCAGAAGCACCGGTCATAATTTCATATGACCGGTGCTTCTGTCTTTAGGGGGTGATTTTTATTTATTCTTGTCTGTTAAACTTTTTCCTGTTGCAACGCATACTGTTAATGAAAGTAACATTATCGATACATATCCCCACCAGTGGCTGTTTACACCTGTAGCAGGTGTTGTAATTTCCGGTTCCGGCTCTGGTTCTGTTACCGGTTCCGGTGTTGTAGCAGGCTCTGGTGTTGGTTCCGGCTCAGGAGTCGGCTTAGGTTCTGGGGTTGGTCTTGGAGTTACAGGAGGTATATAATACGGATTCTCTGCATTACAGCCTTCCCTTTTACATATTTTCGCATTTTGTGAAAAGTCATGTCCTAAAGCTGGTATCTTTATATCTTTTATTTCATTCTTATCTGCATCAAGAAGCTTTGTACAATCTGCATCTGCACATTCATAATATTCTTTTGTTCCTGCACTTGTACAGGTTGCCTCTACTCTGTCGTGATGTGTGCCCAATTCATGAATATGAACATAATCAGGATTTGCTGTATCACAGCCTTCTCTCCTGCAAACTTTTGCATTATCTGAGAAGTCATGTCCTAAGGCTGGTATTGTTACATCTGTTATTTCATTCTTATCTGCATCAAGAAGCGCTGTACAATCTGCACAGTTGTAATATTCCTTTAATCCTACACTTGTACATGTGGGCTCTATTCCGTTATGATGTGTGCCTAATTCATGAACATGCTTTTTTGCAAAATATAATTTACCGTTTTTTACATAAAGCATTCCATTCTCATGATCACATATAAAAGAATCCGCATAATCACCAATATTGCTTATAACCTCAAACTCATAGCTTGCATCCTTTTTTACTTTAAGCCCTACTTTTGAAGCCGGGTCAAAGTTCTCTCCCAGTTCAATAGGATATCTTTTAATTCCATCCAGACAAAATGAGACATTACACTCTTTTCCCTTATATGTATTGCCTGTAATATTCACTTTGCCATTAAGCACAAGCTTTCCGTTAGCATCAACACATACTCCTGCAACTGTTGTATCACTCTCTTTGTCTGTTTCACACGTATTTCCTATAATAGTTGTATCTTTTATTTCAAGGACATTAAAACCATGAACACTTATAGTTCCACCGTCTGTTGTACCATTATTCTCAAATAAACAGTTTTCAATTTTAGTATATTTATTATAGCCTAAAGCTATAGTTGCTGTATATTTTCCATAATTTCCCTTAAATATACAATTAGAAATTAAACCTTCTCCTTTATGTTCTCCACTATATCTGTCTTTATACCATATACATGGAGTCCAGTAATTTGACTTATTATCATAAAATTTACAATTAGTAACTTTAAGATCTACACTTCCAATTATACTCACACAGGTTCCACCACCACCTGATTCATTCTTCCAAAATGTAATACCGTCCAATGTCAATGAAACACCATCCATGCTGAGACAACTTGTTCCACCTCCACCCAGGTTTGACATGTCATAATAAAATCCTGTGATAATACCACCCTTTAAAACATCCCCGTCAGAACTAACATAATTCTCAACATGTGTAGATTCCGGAGAAGAATCCGTTATTGAAAAACTGGCTGTTCCTCCTTCTGATTCACAAACAACACTCAGACCATATGTATAATCTACATATCTTCCTGAAAAATCAAGGACATGACCATTTAAGTCAATTCCTCCTTCGTATGAACCGTCTACCTTCAAATAAATATATTTTTCATACACAATATCATTGGCAAGCTTTACATATCCATTCTTAAGTCCCTCTTTAAGTTCCTCAAAATTAGTTACTATATAAGGATTACCCTTTGAGCCAAGCGGCTCCTCACCCTCAGCCTTAATGTAGTCTGATGGCATCATCGTAAGCATAAATATGCTGACCATAATAATACTGTACACATTTTTTAATATTGTTCCCGGTGTTCTTCTTTTCATATGTATACCTCTCTTTCCCGCTTTAAAGAAAATCTTCCTGAAAAATATTCTTTAACAACATAATCCCAAATCACCTTGAGATTGTCTCACGTTTACTTTATAATGATTATACATCGTACATCGATGTACGATGCAAGCGTTTGTTTAAAATTTATCAATCATTTTATGTGAGGAATACAATAATGAATAAGCCAGCTAATATGTTTTCCATCGGTGAAATCAGCAATATATTCGGAATCTCAAGGAAGATTATCCTTAATTATGAAAATTGCGGTCTTATAGCACCCGATAAAAAAAATGGTGCCAATGGCAACAGATACTACACCATTGACACGTTAACCAGAATAAAAATAATTCGTCTTTTTCAGGATTATGGATTATCACTCCCCGAGATAAGAGAATATCTGGCAGACTCAGTAGACTTAACATCACTTATACACCGCCTTGAAATATTACGTGATAAGCTGGATGAAAATATAAAAAATCTGTACATGAGAGTTGATACCAATAATCTTGAAATATCAGAAACAACTCTGCATGCACAGACTGTTTATGCACGATCTCTTACATCTACCGACATCATTGAAAAAACTGATTTCTTAAGAGATACCGCACTTATTGCTATTAATAATTATAAAACTGATTTTTCCAAACACCAGTATTTTACTGAGATTGATTACTCAAAGCCTGCTGATGTACTTTTTTGTGCAACAGTTTCTGCTTCAAGTGAGGGTGAAGGAATAATCCATTATCCTGAAACAAAAGCTCTCTTTATGTGTCATCACGGTTCCTATCAGAGCCTTAATAACACAAGAGAACTTCTGCTTGAATATGCTGCACTTCATCAAATATCACACGCAGGACGATTCAGGGAAGTTTTTCTTGAGGGTCCTCCACAGCATAAAAATCCACAGCATTTCATAACAAATGTATATTTACTGTGCAATTAACATTACCAGTCTCCACCCTTTATCGTTGCATCCCGGTCTGTAACAGTTTCAGCATCCCTATCTCCACCTGAAGTAGTGGCATCCCACTCTCCCTGTGTATTATTAGGTCTGCTGTTACTGTTATTGCCATTATTTCCACCTGATGAAGTATTTCCGTTTGCTTTAGTAGTCGCCTGACCTGAAGTCTTTTCTGTTGAAGCACTTTCTGTCTCGCTCTGTGTTTCGGTTATACTTTCTGTTTCAGGCTGTGTTTCACTCTGTGTCTCTGTCTGTGTTGTATTTCCGGAATACTTTGGAAAATCTTTTTTCGGAAGATTTTCATGTATATTAACCATAAAATTCTTAAATATTGTTCCGGCATTGACACTTGTACCTGACATATCTTTAGGATAATCATAACCTATCCACACAGACGTTGTATAATAGCTGCTGTATCCACAGAACCATAAATCCTTTGTTTTATTGGTAGTTCCTGTCTTTCCTGCAACTACTATATTATCGGAATAAGCTGCTGTACCTGTTCCACTCTCAACAACTGTTTTTAACATATCAGTCATCATCCTGCATGCGTTAACCTCATACACTCTTACGCCTCTGTACGATTCATTCACAATAACAGAGCCTGTCGCATCAGCAATCTTAATAACACAGGTTGGCTTTCTATATACACCATCATTGGCGATTGTAGCATATGCTCCTGCCATTTCCTCTGTGGACACACCATATGTAAATCCACCTAATGATGCGGCATTATAGTCCTTATCCATCCATATCTTATGAAATCCCATGCTTATAAGAAATGAGCTTCCTGCCCTTGGTGTTATTTCCTGATATATTTTCCACGCCACAGTATTTCTTGACCATTTTACCGCATCACGCAGTGTTATATTTCCTAAAAATGTTCCGTCAGCATTTGATGGGCCACCATCAATTTTCTCATCTGCAACAATGGTATCCGGATTATTTCCCTTCTGCAAATATGGAAGATACACAATAAGCGGTTTTACCGAGCTTCCCGGCTGTCTGTAGCTTTGATATGCCCTGTTTAACGTATAACCTTCAAGCTCCTGGCTTCTTGAACCAACTATTGCAACAACATTTCCTGTAGAATTGTCTATACATGTAGCAGCTGCCTGCAATTCGTAAACTCCACTATCCGAAACACCCTTATAACCGGACAGATTATTATCCACAGCCTCCTGAAGCTTTTCCTGCACATTCATATCAATGCTTGTATACACGCTGTAACCGCCGCTTAACAGCTTCTGCTGGCACTGTGTATAATACTTTTCATAGTATTCCTTATACGAATTATAATCATCCTCTGAGTCAAAATTATTTCTTGTAATAAATCCGCTTATATTCATAAGCGATTCTGTTGCGCAATGTCTTGCATAAGTTTCAACCGAATTATTTCTCGTTTCCACTTTCTGTTTTTCAACAGTTATAATCTCATCAATAGCAGAATAATAATTCATTGTATTTATGTAATCTGCCGCATAAAGTTCCTTTAATATAAGGTCGCGCCTGCCTACTGTATTATCATAGTTGGTAAGTGGATTATACCTTGTCGGATTATTAGGAATTGCCGCAATAAATGCCTGTTCTGACAGACTTAATTCTCCGACACTTTTATTAAAATAGCCTTTAGCTGCTGCCTCAACTCCATAATATCCGTTTCCAAAATATATATTATTGAGATAAAACTCTAAAATCTGGTCTTTTGAATACTTCTTTTCCAAATCTCTTGCAAGAAACATTTCCTCAATCTTTCTTTCCCATGTCACTTCCTGGCTAAGAAAAATATTTCTCGCAAGCTGCTGGGTTATTGTACTCGCCCCCTGCACAATCTCATCACTCTTACTGTTAGCTATCATTGCTCTTATAATAGCCTTATAATCAACGCCCTTATGTTTATAAAAATCCCTGTCCTCCATTACAACAAATGCATCAACAAGGCTTGACGGAATATCCTTAAACTCAACATAATACATGTCTTTGGAATTCTTCATTGTACATAACTGATTTCCGTTCACATCATATATTATCGTAGTCTTGCTTTCCTTAAATGTACTCTCAGTACTTGAATCAGCATATTCCTTAGCATATTTTGCAAGCTTGGTTACCCTTAATATCTTGGGTCCCATATAAATTAATGCCGCTAAAAATAAAAGGGCAAATACCAGCAGTACTACCCTTTTAATTATTCTTAATGCTTTATTTTTTGGCTTATTTGACTTGGAATTCTTACTCATATTTCCTCCCTGCCATAAACAGCAAACATTAAATAAAACTTATGAACGCTTATAATATGTTATAAATAAATTCTCCCATTGAGAGAACAGCCTGTTTGCCTCAACAATGGAAATAGTGCTTGATACACCACTTGCCACATCGATATAAGATATATTTTTGGAATCGTATGAAATTATTATTGCGTAAGATGAAGCACCGGTTCTTCCGATTACAGGATTTCCCTTGCCTACATAATATAACACTTTATCTACCGATACACCTTTTAAATTAATTCCGTTGACTCCATAAATCTCATTTAATACCTCAACAGCATTTTTGCCATTATTCATTTCTTCGATTGCGCTGCCCTGATAGCCTGCATGCGAAGCCACAATATTTACTGCATATTTAAGTGAATCAGCACTTGAGCAGCCTCCTGAAGAAATTCCGCTTATCGAAGCAGAGCTGCTCTTATATTTCTCCCAGATAAGGTTGGAATTGTAATCACTTACAGAACCATAAGTGCTGTCCGCATGATTCACCGCCTCTGTTATTGAAATATAACTGCCCTGGAATTTACCATAGCCCTGGACATAATATCTTCCCTTGCCTTTGAACTCATTCTGAAGCTCAAGTCTTGCATTATCCTTAAAAACAACTTCCTCGGAAGCCTTTAATGTCACTGCACTGTTATCGGAAGCTTTCTTTATCGGCTTAATATAAAGCTCCTGTTTTCTTCCTTCTGACGAATAAGTATCTGTTGTCAGAGTAGAACCTGTATTATTCTCGTCCTTATTAATGAGCTGGTCTATACTTGTTCCTTCGTAGCCGCCATCAGCCGACCTCACAATTCTTGTAAGATTAATACGCATATTTTCTACAGTTGCAGCACTTACAAAAACACCTTCCTGCTCGTATTCCTTGATATTTTCATAGTCTGTATTCATTATACATATTTTATACATTGGAAATGTTTCGCTTCCGTTATCTTCAATCAATATATCTGAAGCATGGCATATTCCATATATAAAATCAGTCTTTATATAGCCCAACGCCTTAATATAATCGCCTTCCGGTGCCTTTATCTCATAATCGTTATCCTTTTCCATATTAAAGATTCTTATGGTATCAGTCTCATATAATTTGCCGTTGGTACTGTAAGCTATTGCCTTTCCGTCCTCTGAAACAGCAAATGTTCCATTTTCAAGACCGCTTACCTCCGTCATGACCTCTTTACTTACAAGATCTATTGAATACAGAGTATCATCTATAAGAATATAAAATTCATTATCATTTGCAAGATATGCTACGCCACCGACATTTTCCGATAATATCTCATAAGGAACATTTACAGGAATATAAATTCTTTCAGTAACGATGTTGTCTGCATAATTATAGCTTAACAAAGACACTCCTACTTCGCCCTCATGCTCTCCTCTGTTCATGTAACCAGAGACAATAAAATTACAATTTCCGGAATCATCGACATTCATAATTTTAATATCATGCTTATTGTAATTTTCCCTTACGTTGTCTGACTCTTCACCGCTGAATGAAAATACCTTGGTAAATGTTGTGCTGTCGGCATTAAAACACCACAAAGTACCATTGTTGGTGAAGTACGCGTATTCTCCTGCCGAATCTGAAAGCATATTTACATCTGTTGATGAATTAATTCCAAGTGATATATTTGAGCTTTCTGTCAAATCATTTTTACCGTCAAATATCTGGTCTGCTTCCCTTTCAAAATTCAGCAGATACATAGTCGACGAAGTCTGCCTTATTCTGTAATACTCAGAAACACTGTACGAATCAAATGTATCATCTGAATTCTTTGTTCCCATATTATAATTCATGCATATTATCGCAACTTCATTGTTTATATCCTTTATATCAGGAACAAGCTCACTCTCAACAAACGGATTTAAATTTCCCCATCCAACCTGACTAAGTGAACTGTTGATATTAACTTTTCCGTAGTTAGAATTGCTTCCTGATGAATTAGTTTCAAGATATTTGGCAATTTCATTCAGACGTGAAGAATCAAATGTTACGCTGTTAAAATTCTTCACGAAATCAATCTTATCCTGAAGCTTATAATTATCACCTGTTATAATTCTTGTATAGTAATGTATTTCATCATAATCATCTGTCTTTAACACTATCTCAAGGGAATATTCTGTGTTATCGGAAATAAGATTTTTGATATTTAATGTAGCCATACTCTTTCCGTCAGATGGTTCACTGCATGTCACCTGCGTATTTTCAATCAATGACATATCTGATAAATTACGCACTTTATATGATGCCTCAACAATATTACTTCCGTATGTATTAAGCACCACATTAAGCTTTTTATCTGAATTAAGCGGTGTAATCGTCTCATCCAGAAGTGATTCATCTATCTGTACAGTATAACCATGGAGCCTGTTATACTCAGTACCATTGTCAGTAAGCATAGTCACCGTAGGAAGCAAAGCTCTCTTCATTGTTGTTGTTGCCGGATGTACCAGCTCAAAATTCAATGAAATAAATGTAATAACCATTGTTACCACAAATAAAACGGTCAATATAAACATTTTAGATTTTATAAGTTTTTTCTCTTTATACATATTTCAAACCTTTCAAACTAAATGTCAGATTATATTAATTTTCCAAGTGTAATATCAATATTAAGAGCCTTCTCCATATCCTTTACATCTGATAATGCAGCTTCTTTTACTTCCTTTGAAGCATTTGTCTTAACCGCCCTTATAAGAAGATTCTTAGGTGTATGCTCCATATCAATAAATTCAAGTATCTGGGTACGGTAACCATTAGCCTCTAATAACTTGGCTCTTGCAGCATCTGTTACAATGGCTGCCATTCTCTCTTTTAAAATTCCATAATCCATTACAGGTGATAACATATCATTGCTGATTGTTTTGTTAGCTTCATGCTGGCAGCATGGAACTGAAAGAATAACCTTCGCACCCCATTTTACTGCCTTTGCAAGCGCATAATCGGTAGCTGTATCGCATGCGTGAAGTGTCACTACCATATCTACATGCTCAACATCCTTATATGAAGCAATATCTCCTATATAAAAATCAAGCTTATCATATCCAAGCTTTGTTCTTAATGCATTACATTTGTTTATAACATCGTCCTTTAAATCAAGACCTATTATTCTGACATTAAAGCCTTTAAGCACCTTAAGATAATAATACATTGCAAATGTAAGATAAGACTTTCCGCATCCGAAATCAATAATTGTCTGTTCCCTTGTACTGTCAAGTTCAGGAATTATATCCTCAATAAATTCAAGAAAACGGTTAATCTGCTTAAATTTATCATATTTAGCCTTAACAACCATTCCTTCATTTGTCATTACACCTAATTCTTTAAGAAACGGTATATCAGTACCCTCTTTTAAAATATAATTCTTTGTACGGTTATGATTAATATCCTTCTTTTCCCTTGTCTTAGCAAGCTTCTTATATTTTACGGTGGTATTGTTATTCTTGCCCGACAAAACTGTTGCAGATGCATCTGTCATATTAAACTGAATCTGTTTAAAATCATTTATATATGCAGTAATTGCTTCTTTAAGCTCATTCGCACTTAAATTCTTATGAAACACCTTGGTTCCAACATATTCTGAAACCTGAAACATAAGTGCAAATTTAATAATGCATGGTCTTACCTTTACCTTTACAGCACCGTTCTCCTGTTTGCGCTTAGGATTACTTACTGTTATCTCTATAAGAGTATCATTTATACATTTATCTAAAAGTTCTTCAACTGTCATATTCTATACTAACCTCATGATATTTATTTCTTCGTCTAATTGTAATCTGTTTAATAAAAAACTACAAGTTTAAAAAATGCATGTTTTAAAATAGATGTCTAAAAATAGATATTTTCAAATAGATATTTTCAAACAGATATTTTAATAATCATAATTATACACCGGTGTTGCAAGATTAATGCAGGTCTTATCCTCTGTCTCATCATAATTCATCGTCAGATTAACATTAATCCTGTCCCTGCCTATTTTTATATAATCATCTATCCCCTTGTCATAAGCATACAAAGTATATATATCCGTTCCTCTTTTTCCGGTAACATACTTTGCACCAATTACATCAAGTATATTATCTGAATATTTTCTTTTTTCTTCATCCGATAAATCCCCGTTTACTGTCCCTGTCATCGAAACATAGACATTTCCTGAAATATTCATCTTCTTTGCTATATCTCTTATTCTCTCTTCATATGTAGGAAGCGAATTTATATTATTTTTAATAGTAACACCGATATAAATGTACTGTTCCTTCTTTCCTCCAAGAATACTGTCCTTTGGTGATATAAATTTAATCACCACATCACCGTTAGAAGAAGTCTGGCTGAGTGTTTTTATATTTTCGCTGCTCTCGCTTGAATTCTCTATGCTGTACCTGTTTATCCCTATATCTTCTGCTATTTTTATAAGAATTATTTCCTGTGATACCTCATCCACATACGCATCTGAATATTTTCCATATATATACGCCTGGGAAGAAATGTCCGAATACATGTTATTATTAAATGCGCTAATTATCCCGTTATTATCTTTTCTGCTGTTATCATTTATAACCTGTATTAACGAAACCAGCCACATAAGTACAGCCACAAAAACAACCGCCCTTTGAAATACACGATACGACATTTTTCCTTTTGCTTTTTTACTTCCTGCATCTGTATCATATTCTTTTTTTAAATTTTTTATATGTCTTGAGTATCTGAAGTAATACCAACAATCCTTTAACATAATAATAGACCTCCTAAAATATGGTTAAATTATTACCATTTTCAGAAGGTCTATACATATAAATTAATCTGCTGCGTCTAATCTTGCAAGTGAACGCTTAAGAGCCATCTCCGCTCTCGCAACATCAAGATTGGCATCCTTTGTTGCAAGCCTACGTTCAGCTCTTATCTTAGCTTCGTTAGCCCTGTTAACATCTATCTCTTCAGGCCACTCGGCAACCTCTGCAAGAACTGTTACCTTGTCAGGAAGTATTTCTATTATACCTCCGTGAACAGCCGCTTTCTTTACTTCTCCATTATGATGTATATGCATAACGCAAGGTACCACTACTCCTGTAAGAGGGATATGTCCGGCATAAACACCTATCTCTCCTTCACTTGTAGCAAGCTCGACCATATCGACATCATCATGGAAAAATTCTCTGTCAGGTGTATTTATCCACAACTTAAAAGTCTGTAAATCTGCCATCTATCCTTCTTTCTGCGTCATACGCCAAAATAAGATTATTTGCACTTTGCAAGTACATCATCAATGTTACCACAGTTCAGGAAGTAACTTTCAGGAATATCATCATATTTTCCTTCGATAATTTCCTTGAAGCCCTGAATAGTCTCGTTAACAGGAACATAACGTCCCTCAAGACCTGTAAACTGTCCTGCTACGAAGAAAGGCTGTGAAAGGAATCTCTGTACTTTTCTTGCTCTTGATACAACAAGCTTGTCATCCTCTGAAAGCTCATCCATACCAAGGATAGCAATGATATCCTGTAATTCCTTATACTTCTGCAATATCTCCTGTACCTGTCTTGCAACCTTATAATGTTCCTCACCTACAATCTTAGGATCAAGAATTCTTGATGTAGACTCCAATGGGTCTACTGCCGGATAAATACCAAGCTCAACTATTGAACGTGAAAGAACTGTTGTTGCATCAAGGTGGGCAAATGTTGTTGCAGGAGCAGGGTCTGTTAAGTCATCCGCAGGAACATATACAGCCTGTACAGATGTAATAGAACCATTCTTAGTAGATGTTATTCTCTCCTGTAATGCACCCATTTCTGTCTGAAGAGTTGGCTGGTAACCAACTGCTGATGGCATACGTCCAAGAAGCGCTGAAACCTCTGAACCAGCCTGTGTAAATCTGAAAATATTATCGATAAAGAGAAGTACATCTTTACCACCTTTATCTCTGAAATACTCAGCCATTGTAAGTCCTGTAAGACCTACTCTCATTCTTGCTCCAGGTGGTTCATTCATCTGACCGAATACCATGGTAGTTTTCTCAATAACTCCTGATTCCTTCATTTCATAGTAAAGGTCATTACCCTCTCTTGTACGCTCACCAACACCTGTGAATACTGAATATCCACCATGCTCTGTAGCAATATTTCTAATTAATTCCTGAATTAATACTGTCTTACCAACTCCGGCACCGCCGAACAGACCAATCTTTCCACCCTTCTGATATGGGCATAAAAGATCTACGACCTTAATTCCTGTCTCAAGAATTTCTGTTTCTGTAGACTGTTCAGCAAAAGCAGGTGCTTTTCTGTGGATTGGCATATATTCTTTTACATCCGGTGCAGGTTTATTATCTATAGGATCACCTAAGACATTAAACATTCTACCAAGTGTTTCCTCACCAACAGGTACTGATATAGGCTTACCTGTAGCTTCGGCTTCCATACCTCTTACAAGACCATCTGTTGAACCCATGGCTATACATCTTACAGTGTCATCTCCAAGATGCTGCGCAACTTCAACGACAAGCTTTCCACCGTCATTAGTCTTGATGTTGATGGCTGAATTAATCTCTGGCAGATTACCTTCTGCAAATTTAATATCAATTACAGCACTGATAATCTGAGTGATTTTACCAATATTCTTCTCTGCCATTTCTGCCTCCATTTTTTATTAGTTAACTTCATCCTCTTTACTGGATTGCATTCGCTCCGGCAACGATTTCTGTAAGTTCCTGTGTAATAGCGCCCTGACGTGCTCTATTATATTGAAGTGATAACATAGAAATCATGTCATCAGCATTGCTTGTTGCATTATCCATCGCCTGCATACGCGCACCATTTTCACTGGCAACAGCTTCAATTAATGCACCATATATTAAACTGCAAATGTACTTAGGAATTATAAGATTAAGAGCTTCCTCTTCATCCGGTTCATAATTCATAGGTGCAGCCGGTTCATTACTTTCCTTCTCCTTCGCTGATTTCTCAACAGGAAGAAGTCTTATAAGCTGTGGCTCATGCACAACAGTGTTTTTAAATGAAGTATAGGCAAGATATATCTCACCAATCTTACCCTCAGCAAATGCAGTAAGTACCTCATCACATATATGTCTGGCATCTGAATACATAGGCTCGTTAATCACATCTGAATAATCAGCTGCAATCTCATAACCCTTACGCGCTAAAGTATCTCTTCCCTTAGTACCGATAGCATATATCAATACATCTTCCTTAGCAAAATCTCCGTTAGTAATAAGCTTGGTTATGTTTGTATTATAACCTCCCGCAAGTCCTCTGTTAGCAGTAATAGTGATTATTGCTTTCTTATCCGATTCACCCGGTTTTAAATATTTATGATTAATATTCCCTGACTTCTCAAGGATATTATTAACCGTTTCATACATCAGATCAAAATAAGGTCTTGTGTTTTCAGCCTTTCCTTTAGCTCTCTGGAGTTTTACTGTAGAAACAAGCTTCATGGCTTTGGTAATCTGTCCGGTACTTGAAATACTGTCCCTACGCCTTTTTATGTCTCTCATTGAGGCCATAAACTTACCTCCATTTCCATGCTATAAACATATCTGAATATTTATATATTTATCTGAATACCTTCTTAAATTCCTCAATTGCCTTAACAAGTTTAGCTTCTGTATCCTCGTCAAGCACCTTTGTTTCCTTAATACTCTCAGGTATTTCAGGATATTTTGTATCAATGAATTCAAAAAGTCCATTCTGGAAATCAAGTATCTTATCAACGTCTATATCAATAACATACTTCTTAGTTACAGCGTATATTATAATTACCTGATATTCTACAGGCATTGGCTGGTACTGTGGCTGCTTAAGCATTTCTTTGATTCTTTCACCCTGTGCAAGCTTTTCCTTTGTATCGGCATCAAGCTCTGAACCAAACTGTGCAAATGAAGCAAGCTCTCTGTACTGCGCAAGCTCTGTTCTGATAGGTGCTGAAATCTTCTTAATAGCCTTAATCTGTGCAGCTCCACCAACTCTTGATACAGAAAGACCTGCGTTAATAGCCGGTCTGAAACCTGAATTAAACATTTCTGTTTCAAGATAAATCTGTCCGTCTGTAATAGAAATTACATTAGTTGGAATATAAGCTGATACATCTCCTGCCTGTGTCTCAATTATAGGAAGTGCTGTTAACGAACCTCCACCGTATTCATCTGACATTCTTGCAGCTCTCTCAAGAAGTCTTGAATGAAGATAGAATACATCGCCCGGATAAGCCTCTCTACCGGGTGCTCTCTTAAGAAGAAGTGATAAAGTTCTGTATGCAGCGGCATGTTTACTTAAATCATCATAAACTACCAGTACATCATCTCCTCTTTCCATCCATTCCTCACCGATAGCACAGCCTGAATAAGGAGCTATATACTGTAATGGTGCAAGTTCACTTGCTGTAGAAGCAACTACTGTTGTATAACTCATAGCACCAAATTCTTCAAGAGTCTTAACTATACTTGCAACAGTTGAAGCTTTTTGTCCAATGGCTACATATACACAATGTACTCCCTGTCCCTTCTGATTGATAATAGTATCAATCGCAATAGCTGTCTTACCTGTCTGACGGTCTCCGATAATTAACTCTCTTTGTCCTCTTCCGATAGGAACCATCGCATCTATCGCCTTAATACCTGTCTGTAATGGTGTATCTACAGACTTTCTTGTAATAACGCCCGATGCAACTCTTTCAATCTTACGGAACTTATCTGTATTGATAGGTCCCTTGCCATCTATTGGCTGTCCTAACGCATTTACAACTCTTCCTGTTAATGCATCTCCAACAGGAACCTCAACCACACGTCCTGTTGTCTTAACTGTGTCGCCCTCACTGATATTTCTTGAATCACCTAACAAAACAACACCAACGTTGTCTTCCTCAAGGTTAAGTACCATTCCGTATACTTCTCCCGGGAATTCAACAAGCTCGTTCATCATTGCCTTTTCAAGACCATGAACACGCGCAATACCATCTGCGACCTGTATAACTGTACCGATATCTGATACGTCTAGTTCGGTAGAATACCTTTTAATCTGTTCTTTAATTACGGAACTGATTTCTTCCGGTCTTAAATTCATGGAGCCAACGCACCCTCTTTCTATTAAAGTATGAGCTTATGCAAGCTGTATCTTTCTAAGTTCTTTCTCAAGCTCATCTAATTTATGTCTGATACTGCTGTCTATAACCCTGTCACCAATTCTTATGACCATTCCTGCTATCAAAGACTCATCCACATTGTATACCATGTTAAATGATACATAATCTGTAGTCTTAAGAAGCTTGTCAAGCAGCTTATCCTTAAGCTCCTGACTAAGTGGTTTGGCTGTTGTCACGTAAGCAGTGCCAATCTTTTTGTATTCAAGTACCTTATCCTCAAATACCTTAAGTGTTGCTACAATGTCCTTCTGTCTGTCCTTTGAAACCATAAGGACCAAAAGTCCCATTAAGTCATCAGATACACTCTGTGAAAAAATGTTCTTAATGACTTCTTTTTTCTCTTCTTTGTCAATCTTAGGCTCATTAAGTAACCTGCCCAGCTCTTTATTATCATCAAATGCAGCAATAACTAACTTTGCTTCATCATATAATAAATCCACCTTAGATTCCTCTACAGCAAGTTCAAATAATGCCTCGCCATAAGTTGTTGAAGCTAACTTAGCCATGTGTTCTCACCCATTTCATTCAAAGTCTCTTCTATAAGAGCATTGTTATCATGATCATCTATAGATTTAGCAACAAGCTTTGCTGCCATAGCTGTCGCAACAGCTATAATCTGCTGTTTAACATCATCAGCTGCTTTCTGCTTCTCTAATTCAGCTTCTGTATTAGCCCTTGCAATAATTCTTGCCGCTTCTTCCTTTGCTTCGTCTACAATCTTCTGCTCATTATGCATAGCTGTCTTTCTGGCTTCACTTAAAATAGCTTCTGCCTCCTTATTAGCCGCTTTGAGCTTTTCCTCATATTCTTCTTTAAGAGCGATTGCATCTGCCTTATTGCTTTCTGCTGTTTCCCTGTCACTTGTTATCTTATCCTGTCTCTTCTTGAGCATAGCTCTAAGAGGCTTAAAAAGAATATATGACAGCAACAGAAAAAGTATAAATACATTAACAGCCGTTATTGTTGCATCTAACAGAAGCTGATAGTCAAGACCAAACAGTCTTCCTTCGTCCAATGCAATAGCTGTAATCTCTAAGCAACCCAAATTGCAAGCCTCCTTTCTATCATCTTAATATCCGAAAATTATCAGATTTATCTTCTAACAAAACATTATTCATTAACCCTTGAATGGCTTAACGAACATTAAGATAATAGCTACGGCAAATCCGTAAAGACCTGTTGTCTCTGCTACGGCCTGTCCAAGAAGCATAGTTGATGTAATTTCTGATTTAGCTCCAGGATTACGTCCTACTGCTGCTGCACCATGACCTGCTGCAATACCCTGACCTACACCAGGACCAACACCTGCTATCATTGCGATACCTGCACCAATTGCTGACATAGCCTGAATAAATTCCTGTCCACTGATATTCATGTTTCAAATCCTCCATAAAATAAAAATATTTGCCGCCTTTAATCGGCGATTTTGTCGTTAACATAAACCATGGTTAACATACTAAATACGTATGCCTGTATGCATCCTGAGAACAAATCAAAATATGCATGAAGCAATGCCGGATAAGCTACTGTATAAGGTCCAAGTAAATCATATACAAGACCCATAAGTACTGTTCCTGACATTACATTACCAAACAAACGTAATGAAAGAGATAACGGTACGGCGAACTCACCAATCAGATTGATTGGGAACAAAAACCATATTGGCTGGAAAAGCGCTGTAAAATGCTTAATTTTATTCTTCTTGATACCATTAAACTGGATAAGAACAAATGTTATCAAGCCCAAAGCCAATGTGACACCGTAATCCGCTGTCGGCGGTCTCAACCCAAATAGTCCGGATATATTAGAGATTATAATAAATATGAAAACCGTTGAGATATAATTTACAAATTTATTGGCATTCTTGCCCATAATACCGTCTGTCATAGTTGTAAGCATTTCAACTATAAGCTCTACAGCATTTTGAAACATACCCGGTGTATCTGATGCATCAACTCTGCTTATCTTTACTCTGGCTATTATAGCCATGATTATGATGAATACAGACACAATCAACATCGCAACATGTGTAGTGTTAATACTGAAGTCATAATCAATGCCCGGTATCCTGAAATTATACAGGCTCTTAATCATGAAACTTGACTCACACGCAGACAATGTGTTCACGTAAAAGCTTCCCACCTTCTCACCTTCCTTTTCTATTGTTTTTTATTATATCAGTAATCGGCTGCAGATAAGCCGCTACCTTCATAGAGAACATACCGATTATCATACATAACAAATCTCCGGCATGTGTAAAATACAGTAATACAAATAACAAAAGCATTACTGCAAGTCTTATCATATATCCTATTATAAGAGTTCTCTTTTCCGAAGCCCCTCCGTATACTATGTTACGGATTCTGAAGCTCATATGAAAAGAACTGAATACCGAATAAACCACTCCGGCAGCAAAGCCCACCGAATAGTATAATCTCTGCTTGAAAAAAGAACATATTATAATCTCACCTATAACAAAATAAATAAGATTAATAAGAAGCATTCCAGGAAGTGCCTCATTTAAATCCTTAAGCTTTTTTAACATATCTGACCTCTCAATTACTGGCGTTTGTTATTATATCTGTCTATTTTTTCCTGAATCATCTTATCATGATCTTTCTTTTTCTTGGTTTCCTCTTCATGTATTGTATTCTTAAGAAGAATATATGCATTTCTTCCTCCAGCCGCCAATCCTATAAATAACAATGGAACCGCAAACCATGTATTAAATCTGTTATCCAGCCACAACCCCAAAGCAAGGCATAAAAAAGCCGGAACCATTATTGTAATCCCGACCTGGGATATTAATACAATATTTTTCATACCACTATCATTCCACCATTTCCTGTATAAAATTCTGCTTAAAAACTAGATGAAAAAGTTATTTTAATAATACCATTATGATTAAGTATTGTCTATTTTTTTATACATTTTTTATAAAATATCCATATAATTCCTTGTATTTTCAAAATAAAACTTGTAATTGAATTTTATTACAATACTTGTTATAATTTTTAAAATATCTCGTGTGTTTAATGCATCTGACCAAAGGAGGACTGTTATGGCTAAATTATTCAGGAAACGTCTTATCCCCAACGAATGTATCGAATTGAAAAATGATTCAATACTAGCCATTGATAAGGAGAAAATCATTACAAGATGGGAAACCTTCCGTCCTAAAGCACAATTTACAAACGGTATATCTTATTATGTTCTTGAAAAGGGATTTAAAATAAGCAAATTTTTTAAAAGCGATAATTCTCTCGCATATATTTACTGCGATATAATTAATACCGACTATGACCCGGACAGCGACACATATGTCTTTACAGACCTTCTTGCCGATGTAATCATAGAGAATTCAGGTCTTATACGAGTTGTTGACCTCGACGAACTGGCCGATGCATGCAAAGAAAAGCTGATAACCAATGACATGCTTGTAAGCTCTTTATACAAGCTTGACAACCTGCTTTCATGCATATATGACGGCTCATTTAAGAAATATATTGATGTGCTTGACACATTTATGGCTTAACTAAATAAAACTGCAAATCCCCATCCTATAGTCCTTATAGATTTATAGGATGGGGATTTTCGTTCTTGTCTAATTATATAATTACAGCTCTATCTGTATCTGTCTTCCTGTACTCTCGTACTTATAATATCTTACACCTGCGGCATTAAGCATTCTTTTTGATGCTATAACCGATGCTGTATCTGCATATTTATCACTATCATATACCAGTGTTTTGATGCCGGCCTGAATAATTGCCTTTGCACATTCGTTACATGGGAACAAAGTCACATACATCTTGGCATTATCAAGGCTTCCGCCTCTGTAATTAAGGATTGCATTAAGTTCACTGTGTGCTGTATAAAAATATTTATTATCAAGCGGGTCGCCCTCTCTGCACCAAGGAAATTCATCATCCGAACAGCCTCTTGGAAGTCCGTTATATCCCATTGACAATATCTTATTATCATTACTTACAATACACGCGCCAACCTGTGTATTAGGATCTTTTGAACGCATGGCAGAAAGCTTGGCAACGCCCATAAAATATTCATCCCATGATATATAATCTTTTCTTTTATCACTCATATTGTCAGCCTCCTATATCTCTAATACATTTAATCTGCAAAGCTTTAAGTCTTTTATTACTCAAGCATTCCGATTCTTCTTATATGTCTCTCGTCATTAGAGAATTTAGAATCAATAAATGTATCAGCTATTCTGAATGCAAGTTCAGGCCCTAATACTCTTGCGCCCATACATAATACATTTGCATTATTATGTTCTCTTGTAGCCTGTGCTGAGAAACAGTCGCTGCATAATGCTGCCCTGATACCCTTAACCTTATTAGCTGCCATACTCATTCCGATTCCTGTACCGCAAAGGAGAATTCCAAGTTCACATTCTCCGCTTAATACCTTATCTGTTACCTTGTGTGCATATACAGGATAATCACATGAATCCTTTGTATATGTTCCTACATCTTCACACTCAACGCCTCTTTTTTTAAGATGCTCTATCAACTGTTCCTTTAACTCTATTGCTCCATGATCACAACCAATCGCTATCATTTTAATCGTTCTCCTTTATAATATTTTTCTTAACCACCTGAGCGGCCTTTTCTACTAAACTGTATAACTCTTCAAAGCATTTATTATACTCATCAATGCCTCTTCCATATGGGTCTGCCACCTCATAATCACCAACACCCGCATACTCACTTAAAGTATAAACGTTAATTGCCTCATTATAAGTGTCATATATTTTCTGCTTCATTGAAGCATTCATAACAAGTACCAGCGTTTCCTTTGAAAAATCGCTGTTATCAAGCTGGCATGCCGTATTACTTGGCATAATCATGTTATGTCTTGCCGCAACAGCAACAGCCTTAGGATTATAAGGCTCCGGAAACAGCACCACCATTCCTCTTGATTCAATACGGAATTCCGGCAGAAAATGTAACATAATCGTAGCTGCCATAGGACTTCTGCATGTATTACCCACGCATACAAAAATAATCTTATTATACATTCTTAATATCCACCATATTAATATAAAATACCGACATAATCAATGTTACACGTTAATTATAGTATGTCCTGCTGCCTTAATCAACCTGTTCATAACAGCCTGTCCTACATTTTTTACAGGGAAGCTCTCTGAATAAATGTAATCTATTCCCTGCTTATCAAACTCCCTTAAATATGCATAAAGATTTCTTGCAACACTAAGCTCGTCCTCCTCGCTTCCTAACGAAACAACGCTGTCACAGCTATAAAGGTCTTTAGTTTCATCTGTTGCCATTACCGCAGTCTTATATCCTGCCGCTTCTTTTTCTGTAACTGCCTTATTTATATAATCTATGACAGACTGCATATCACCACGGATTATTGCAAGGCTTGCATTAGGAGCATAATGACGATACTTCATTCCGGGAGCCTTAGGAACAATTCCTTCCTTGACACCTTCTTCTATAGCAGGGTCAATCCTTACTTCACCTACAACATCCTCAAGCATTTTCTTTGTAACATATCCCGGTCTTAATATAACCGGAATATCCTCGCTTAAATCAACTATTGTAGATTCAACACCGATATCCACGGTATCATCTTCTATTATCATATCTATCTTGCCGGACAAATCATTTATAACATGTTCCGCCTTTGTAGGACTTGGTTTTCCTGATGTATTCGCACTTGGCGCCGCAATATAAACTCCTGATTCCTTTATAAGTCTTGCAGCAACCGGATGACTTGGCATTCTTATTGCAACTGTTCCAAGTCCTCCTGTAATTGTATCAGGAACAATGTCCTTTTTCTTAAGAATCATTGTAAGTGGTCCCGGCCAGAATGCATCTGCAAGCTTTAAAGCCTTTGGTGTAACATCTGATGATAATTTATATAAAGCATCCAAATCCTCAATATGCACTATAAGCGGATTATCTGATGGTCTTCCCTTCGCCTTGTATATCTTTGAAGATGCCTCAGAATCCAGCGCATCGCCGCCAAGTCCATACACTGTCTCAGTAGGAAATGCAACAAGTCCGCCTTTTCTTAATATAGCTCCTGCTTCATCATATATTTTTTTATTTTCCTGTTCATCATCTGTGATTTTTTTAACAATAGTATTCATTATATCTGCCTCATTTTTCATACTCTGTAAAATAATCTATAATACCGTTATATATTGCTACAGCTACCATTTGCTGATATTCTTCACTGTTAAGAAGCTCTGCTTCCTTATCATTTGACAAAAATCCGCACTCCGCAATGACTGTCGGAATCTTGGTATGCAGAAGCATATAATAAGTATTATCAGATTTTTCAACACGTTTATTTGTTTCATCAAGATTGGCAACAAACGATTTCTGGATACATCCCGCAAGTTCTTTTCCCTTTGCCGAGTGCTTATAATAAAAAACCTGGGCACCCTTGGCACTATTTCCGGTAAAGCTATTCTGATGTATACTTACAACAATATCTGCGCCACTGTTGTTTATTATATCACATCTTTTTTTCATGTCTGCAATTTTTTTATTGGCATCAGATTCAGAATATAATCCGTTATCATCCGTTCTTGTCATCACAACATCTATCTGTGATTTATTCAATAAATCCTTTAACTTAACTGCTATTGCAAGATTAATGTCTTTTTCCAATAATCCGTCTTTTCCTATTTTACCGGGATCTATTCCACCATGTCCGCTGTCAATAACAATCTTTTTGCTTGATAAATCAATTTTTAAATCTGTTATTTTCCCGTTACCATTCTTATCATTTTCATTTATCATCTCGCCCAATGACTGATTATCACCGGTCTTTCCAACATTATGTGATGTTTCATCCTGTGATGTTTGTTTTATCAGTACACAGGATGAAATATACACCGAAACTATCATTAGAATTGACATTACAGGTATCAGCAGTTTACGGTTCATGCAAGTCTCCGCACATTATCTTGCTATATCTTATTAGTCATTTTTAAAATATATTCATATTATATGATTATTCAAGGTATTTATTGATTACTGACCATACTGAATATCTTTCCAGACCAAGCTTCCATGCTGATGTTCCTGCTGTATTGTATTCTTTTACCAGCTTCATTTTCTCTTCTATTGATTTTTCTTCTTCAAACCAGATTTTAACTGTGCCTGAGCTGTTTTCAAATGAGCCTACATACTGTCCTGCATCATCATTCCATATAGCTGTGGCTTTGTTGGAATTTAATGTATCCAATGCAGTCTGCATAGATACTGCCCTGCTTGTTACATTCTGTCCGTTAATTGTCCATATTCTTGTGAAAAATGGTATACCGACAATAACTCTTTCAGAAGGAACTACAGCAACAGTGTCCTCAATAGCTTCTTTTACAAATGGGAGTGAAGCAACTGAACCTGCCTCTGCTGAACCTGCATAATGCTCATCATAAGCCATGATTATTATATAATCAGCAAATGCTGACTGCTCCTTGATATTATAACAGCTGTTATACGCTTCAGGTTTATAATTATCTATTGATAACACTAACGAATTTTCTTTACATTTTATTGAAAGTTCTCTTATAAACTGAAGATAATCCTGTGAATAAGCATTTCTTACATTCTCAAAATCCAGATTAATACCATCAAACCCATATCTTGCAGCATCGGATATTAATCTGTTAATCATATTGGCTCTGGTGGCTGCACTAGAATAAAGTTCCTTAAAATCAATGTCTTTATTAAAATCATCCACTAATGCCCATACCTTTATTCCCTTGGAATGCATTTCGTTAACAAACTGGCTTGTTGCATAGCAATCCATAGAACCACTTGCATCTTTTATTGAATACCATGTAGGTGAAATAACATTTACACCGCTTCCTGAAGGAAGATTATCATTAACATAAGCATTTCCGGCTGTTCCGGTAACCTGATACCATGCCATATTTATCTTGCCGTCATAGCTTATATATTCATAATTATCCTCATATGTATTGTCAGGAACATAAACTGACTTCTGTGTTACATCTGATGTCTTTAAATATCCTGTCATTCCGGAAGGTGTTGTAACTCTTGTCCAGTCATCAACCTCATCTACATATATAAGTCTTACATTTTTATCAACAGTCTCTAACACCGGACTTTTTATTCCTGCCCTGTATCTAATGCTTACCTTTTTCTTAGAAACAACACATTCTCTCTCATCATGTGACAATGTAATATTAACTCTTGATGGTTCGTCGCCATATTCATACTCGCAGTTAGTATAAGATGCCACATATTCCCAATCCAGATATGCCTCTCCGTCAATCACTCTCATCACAGGATAATCTGTGCTGTATGTTGTTCCCTTATCATCTGTGTATCCTGATTTATCCGCAGAAAATGAATATATATTACTCTTATCTGTATATAAAACACAGTTACTTTCATTATCATAATAAAAACGTACATTTATATTATCAGCCACATATTTCTGTGAAATGTAGACCCTTCCGTCTTCCTTTATTCCATAGTTCTCACTTTTTTCTCCATCAACTATGACCAATACGTCCTGTGTACCTTCTTCAACGCCAAAATATTTATATCCACTCATCTTTTCCTTAGTTGGCGTAATTCTGTTAATTATAAAAATCAACGCAAATATTGCAATAACTGCTGCCACTACCAATATACCTATAATCTTAATTTTTTTGTTTGATGTTTTCTCCATTGTATTCCTTCCTTGTTTGCGACTTTGTTATATTGTACCACTGTATTACATAATATAAAACCCTAAAACTGCTGCCCTGTAATTATATTTTCAGGGCAGCCGCCTTAAATGAAAATACACAAGGGGAACTTACATATTTCATATTTCCAACATAATCAATCTGTTCTTTCGTGATATATCATTCCTTTTACCTTTTGAAAGTCTGATAAAGAACGGTTATGATTTTATGCTGCTATTTCGCTTAACCACTTAATATTTTTGCCTTCTATTATCCATGGATTGCTGTTCCATGGGATATATTTAATTGTCATCTTATATTTTTCTTTTATTATTTTTTTGAAATTATCGTCATTAGTCAACGATACTGCCTGACATCTGCCCATATATGAATCCTCTTTGATTCTCTCCATTCTCTTTAAACATTCCTCGGCTTTCCAAGGCAGCATTGATAAAACTAATATTTTATTGTTACATTTATGCAACAGCCCCATAGTTTCTGATGAACTGATATTTTTATCACATTTAATATCAAGAATTATCTCATCATAGTGTTCCTTAATAATATCTAAAATGTTTTCCACTCTTCCGTTATAGAAATCCACACCATATAGGCTGTTTCCCCATTTATCCGCATTTTTTATATTGCCATGCCATAAATTCTTTCCGGTCAAAGGATTGAAATCATTATTGGATTTCCTATTGAAATTACTATTGAATTTTTTATTAAAATTACTATCTGCATAACAAAAGCAACTGTAATCCATGCAGGCGACAACCGCAGTTCTTCTATGCAATCCACTTGCGTAGTAATTTGCCAGCATCGTCACAAGCTGTGTTGTTCCTGCTGCCTGACACAAGCCTGCCACTCCTGTTATCCGTGCCTGAGTAATTGAATTATTATTCATTCTTTTCAATGCTTTTATAAATGAAAAAATTTTTCTTTTTAAGAAGCTTAATTTTCCCATAGAATTTATGCACTTTTTCATTCAGTTCTCTCTTTAAAATTTCCTTTCTTTTACCGGTCAGAAAAGCATTAATTTCAGGCATATAATCTTTTACCAGCTCATTCATGCTGTCTTCAAAAATAGGATTTTCTACAGTCCAGTCATAAATGCATGGCACTCTGTAACATTCACAGGTCATTCCTTTTGAAAATTCATAAAATCCTTTAACGTCCACAAGATTAACAAAAATCACTTTTCTGTTGTTCTCGTTACTCCTGATAAAATCGAGAATTTTATCATTTTCCTCTGTAATACCATATTTTCCACCGGCTGCCATTAAATGTATCTCCTTATACCCATCTTTCATACATTTTTTTGCATAATCTGAGATTCTTCTTATAGTATTACATCTGTGACTTAAACCGCCATCATCTTTATTAATATCATCCATATAACTCCCACAGTCTATGACCGCAATATCATAATCCTTAATCTCCGGCTCTATCCTTTCATAATAATCAGGAAGAATATCTATATTCTTATAAGTAAAAACTCCGGTCTTTGTAAACTTCCCGTCTAAAGCCATACTAAAGATATGCTGGTTATCCGTCGCATCAGCGACAATACACCTTAATCCTTTCTGCTCAAAAAAATGCGCAATACTCAGCGAAATGTGGGTTGTTCCAATTCCACTACGTGTTCCTGCCGTATAAATTATATATGAGTTTCTTTTGTCCGATTTTTCAGTTTTTCTTAAAATTTTTTCAATATCCGCTTTTACGTCCTCGATTTTTTTATATCTTTTATTAGACTTATGACGAATACATTTTTTAATAATTGGACATAATTTTTTGTGACATATTGAATCAACATCAATATTTAAAGACTGATTTCCATTATCTGCCATATAAAGCAACAGCATCCCAAAACTATAGATATCTGAAGCTTTGCCGGGACTTGGATTAGTATATTGCTCAGGTGCAGCGTAAAAAATGCTTCCTTCATATCTTGTCTTTATCTCACCTTCGGCTATACTGTTTCCAAAATCGACCAGCTTTACTTTACCTTTATTATCTATAATTATATTATCCGGTTTTATATCAAGATGAATAACTCCACTTTCATTATAATTATGCATATATTCCAGTATTTCGCATATTTCTTTTCCTATTCTTAAAATATCGTCAGTGTTAAGACTTCTGTCATGGATATATTCTCTCAAAGATTTACCAGCAATATATTCTTCAATAATACAGATACTATTATTGAACTCCTCAATATCATAAATTACAGGAATCGCCGGATGCTTCATACTCTTAATAAGATTAGCTTCATGCATTAATTCATTCATATTCTGCATGTCGTCAGAAACTATCTTCGCCACTCTGCGTACATCTAACAGCTTATGGCTTATAAGATAGATAACAGAACGCTCGGTTCTACCAAGCTCTTTGATTATATTATACTTATCGGTTAACCTTTTTTAATAACACCTCCTCAGATAACTGATTACCAGATAAGAAACTCTACTAACAGTATACATTATATTTATACTATTATCAATATATTTTTCAAAAAAATTACAAAAATTCCTAAAAATATTTTTTGATTTATATCTGTATCCTAAAAATATTTTTACAGAGAACTTTTTGTACAATCTTGTTATAAAATGTAAAACTTTATACTTTTTTAACTTTCATAAGCACTTATAATCTTTACATATCCATAAAAAATGGGTATTATAGCATTACAAAGATAACAATAATTATTATTTTATTTATAGATTGGAAGTGATTTTATGAAGATAGAACGTTTAAGTGAGAATCAGATCAGATGCACTCTAAACAAATCTGATTTAGCCTCAAGACAACTTAAAATCAGCGAACTTGCTTATGGAAGTGACAAGGCTAAAGAACTGTTTAAAGATATGATGCAGCAGGCATCTTATGAATTGGGATTTGAAGCTGATGATATTCCACTTATGATAGAGGCAATTCCGGTATCTGCTGACTGCATTATCCTCATAGTCACTAAAGTAGATAATCCTGAAGAACTTGACACACGTTTTTCAAGATTTTCACCTTCGGATTCCGAGGACGATTATGACGATGCTTATGATGAATACGAAGATATTGAAGCTATCGAGGCAGATTCCTCATACGATGATTCTGCACTTCCTACAGCCCGCGAGGAACTCGACTGCATAGATAATATAGATTCTGAAAAAGGTAATATCAGTTCTGAATTTACCGGCAAAGACGGCGCAAGCGGTGCTGACCTGATTAATTTATTTAACAAGGTAAGAAATTACCTTAATGAAACTCAGTCTTCACCAAAGCAGACTAATGAACCGGCACAAGATAAACAGCAGACTGCCAATGACCAGACTGAATCGTCAAAGCCATCCGGCAAGAATATTGACAAAGATTCTGTTATAATAAGAATTTTCTCTTTCAATAATTTTGATGATGTAAATGATGCAGCATATGCTGTAAGTACTATTTATGATGATTGGAACGCCCTATATAAGAATCCTTTAGACGGAACCTATTATCTTGTATTAAAAAGAACTCGTTGCAGTTCAATAGCTTTTAACAAAACCTGCAACATCTTATCAGAATTTGGTAATAAGCTTAACTATACGGAAAGCAGTATTCATTTCTTTGACGAACATTACACCTGCGTAATACCTAAGCATGCAGTTCAGGTTATTTCGCGTATATAATTTTCTATAAATAAAAGACTATCACATTAGGATATTATAAGCTTTATAACTTATAGGTCTTAATATGATAGTCCTTTTATTTTATATGGTTTTGCTCAGCTTAACAAACTCTTAGCTTAGCCTAATGAGTTAAGGTATGTCTGAATCTCGTCAACGAGAGTATCACAATCAATACCATGAACCATGGCTGCTTCCTCAAGTGTTTCGCCTGCTGATGATGGGCATCCTACACAATGCATTCCTGCACCCATAAGAATTGGAATAACTCCTCCATCAATCTGTATTGCTTCACCAATTGTTGTATCCTTGGTAACTCTTGCCATAATGTTCCTCCATTCTGCCTGTAAGGCATATTACATAATCCGGCAATATATTTTATATCTTCTATATATCCGCAACAACTTAATGACGGTCACACATATCGACCTGAAATATATTGACTTAATCTCATACCGGATATGTCTACTATAATATTGCCCACAAAAATTGTCAAGAATTCATATCGGCTGATATTCTGTAATATATTAACAATCTTTGACTATGTTATATCAAACGCGTCAAGTTAGTTTAGACTTACTTTAATTTTTATATTTCTTTTATACATACATTGTTGAATTTTTAAAATTTATATCGTATAATCATGGTAACAAACTAATAAGGAGGAACTTATCATGGCATACGTAATTAACGATGATTGCATTAGCTGTGGTGCTTGCGCTGCTGGATGTCCAGTTGAGGCTATCAGCGAAGGTGCTTCTCATTATGAGATTAATGCTGATTTATGTGTAGATTGTGGCGCTTGTGCAGGAACATGTCCAGTTGGAGCTCCTAATCCACAGTAGTTATATATTGTATGTATAATCTGATGTATAATTTTGTTATACGTTATTATCATTACATTATATAATATACATAATAATAACGGAGGCTGGTTTAATAACCGCCTCCGTTATTATTATGCAATAAATCTGCAAATCTTGTCTGTTCCGGTATCCATGCCATCTTAACCGTACCGATTGGACCGTTTCTTTGCTTTGCAATTATTATCTCTGCAATTCCTTTTATCTCAGTATCCTTATTGTAATAATCATCTCTATAAAGGAACATTACTACATCGGCATCCTGCTCGATTGCTCCCGACTCTCTCAAATCTGAAAGCATCGGTCTGTGGTCAGGTCTTTGCTCTACCGCACGGCTAAGCTGCGAAAGTGTAACCACAGGTACATCAAGCTCTCTTGCTAAAGCCTTTAATGATCTTGAAATATCTGATATTTCCTGCTGTCTGGAATCTGTCTTACCGCTTCCGCTCATCAACTGAAGGTAATCGATAATAACCAGTCCCAGATTATTTTCCATTTTATATTTTCTACACTTAGACCTCAATTCTGCAATCGAAATACCCGGTGTATCATCTATTATCAAATGTGACTTAGCAATACTGTCCGCTCCATTTATAAGCTTGCTCCAGTCATTGGAATCAAGTCGTCCTTTTCGGATTTTATCTGCATCTACTGTCGATTCAAGCGAAAGCATACGGTTTACCAGCTGCACATTTGACATTTCCAGACTGAATATTGCTGTTGTAATTCCCTGCTTAATAGCAACATTTTCTGCCACATTAAGCACAAATGCAGTTTTACCCATTGAAGGTCTGGCCGCAACCAGAACAAAATCAGATGGCTGAAGTCCTGACAAATAAGAATCCAAATCCTTAAAACCGGTAGGTACACCTGTTACAGCGCCTCTGTTCTTTGCTGCAATCGAAATCTTATCAAGTGCTTCCAATACAACCTTATCTATAGGGCTGTACTCATGACCTCCCCTGCTTTTAACCAGTTCAAATATTTTCTTTTCTGTATCGGCAAGAATGTCTTCTGTCTTTTCCTTGCCTGCGTAACAGTCATTTGCGATACTGTCATTTACCCTGATAATATTTCTTAAAATAGCCTTATCTTTAACAATAGAAGCATACTGGCGTATATTGGCAGATGTTGGAACGGATGATAACAGCTCTCTTATAAATTCGATGCTGTAAACTTCAGGTGGCACATCCTTTTCCTTAAGGCGTTCCTGAAGAGTCACTATATCAACCGGCTTTCCCTCGTTATTCATATCCACCATGGTCTGGAACATAATTCCATACTGCTTATAGTAAAAATCATCCTGTGAAAGCAATTCTCCGGCCGTTACTATTGCCTGCCTGTCCATTATCATAGAACCAGTTACTGACTGCTCTGCCTCTAAACTGTTGGGCATTATTCGGGTAATCATTGGTTCATCCATAACTTGTCCTCATTTCTAAATATATCTACGAAACCCATAATAACAAAATAGTTGTAATTAATTCTTTTCAACAACCTTAACCTTTAATGTTGCAGTCACATCCTTGTGAAGCTTAACAGCAACATCATGTGTTCCAAGTGTCTTTATAGGTTCGTCAAGCTTCATTTTCTTCTTATCTATATCAAGTCCTAACTGCTGCTTGGCTTCTGCCGCTATTTCCTTTGTAGATATTGCGCCAAATGTTCTTCCACCCTCGCCTATCTTCATAGAAACAGTAACAGCCTTTTCCTCTATTTTAACAGCTAAAGCCTTTGCATCTGCAAGCTCCTGTGCCTCTTCCTTTGCCTGTCTTGCCTTCTGAAGCTTCAAATCATTAAGATTCTTTGCTGTTGCTTCAAGTCCGAGCTTCTTAGGCAACACATAATTTCTTGCATATCCATCATTAATTTTTACAATCTGTCCTTTTTTTCCTAATGTTTTAACGTCCTCAAGTAAGATAACTTCCATTTTATATTTCTCCTTCTTTAAGCATATTATCTAACGCAAGTTTAATTGTCTGAACCGCCTGGTCTGTAGTGCAGTCTGTAAGCTGTGCACCGGCAATACTCATATGTCCGCCGCCGCCAAGACGCTCCATAACAAGCTGAACATTTACCTCGTCGATAGAACGGGCGCTGATATATATCTTATCATTATATTGTGTGACAACAAATGATGCCTTAATTCCTGATATATCAAGCAGCTGGTTGGCTGCCTTTGCCCCTCCTATAGTAGGGCTTTCAAGACCGGTTCCGTCAAATATTGTGATTGCAAATGCATCTTTATAAACCTCAGCTCTGCTGACAGCATGTGCAATCGCTTTATATTCATTCATATCATTTCTTAACATTTTTCTGACTCTTGTTACGTCAGCACCATGTCTCCTAAGAAATGCTGCCGCTTCAAATGTTCTTGGACCTGACTTACTGTTAAATCCGTCAGTATCTATATTAATTCCGGCATATAATGCATCCGCTTCAAATGCCTTTAATTTAACTCCGTCATCAACATATTGTATCATCTCTGTTACCATTTCAGCAGCAGAAGATGCATATGGGTCGACATAAGACAATACAGCACCATTTATCGAGTCGCTTGAACGTCTGTGATGGTCAAACACTATTATAGTCTTGCACTTATCAAGCAATTCCGGGCATTCCGTAAGCAACGGCCTGTTCACATCTACAACTATAACAACTGTTGATGATGTTACAAGATTCACTGCATTACTGCTGTTAACAAACATATCCTCAGGATATTCGTCCTTCCCTATAAAACGGTTCATAAAAGGCTTTACACTGCTTGTAACCTCGCCCATTACTATATGTGCCTGTTTTCCGAGCTTTCTTGCTATAACATATATTCCTAATGCCGCGCCAAATGAGTCAATATCCGCAAGCTTATGTCCCATGATGATTACATTATCATTATTGTCAAGAATCTGTCTCAACGCATGGGCTTTAACACGAACCTTTACTCGCGTATTCTTCTCCATCTGCTGGCTCTTTCCGCCATAATACTGAATCTTATCTCCATTCTTTATTACAGCCTGATCTCCGCCTCTTCCAAGAGCAAGATCCATAGCAGCTTTGGCGACTTCATAATTCTTGGCATAATCACTTGCACCGGTACCTATACCCATACTAAGTGTAATAGTCATTTCATTACCGATTTTGACACTCTTAATATCTTCAAGAATACTGAATTTATCTGCAAACAATTTTTCAAGATATTTATATCTGAATACAACAAGATATTTATCTTTTTCCATCTTTCTGACGATTGCCGCACCTGGTGCAAAATATTTATTAACTCTCTTATCAATAAGACCTATAAATAACGAACGTCTTACATCATCAATACTTTCAAGTGCTTCTTCATAGTTATCAATATACACAAGTCCAACTACGAATCTTTCATCCTTCAGCTTCTGAATATACATATTTATATCTGTTTCATCAAACATATACATTGCAATAAGTGAAGAATCCTTATTACTCTCAATAATATCTACACCCTGAACCAGTATATCTGCACTTATTCTTTTTAACTCTACACAATAATCTCTGTCATTATAAAATATTCTTACTTCCTTAGGTTCATCTCCATTTGGAAACATTCCCGGTGTAAGTTCAGGGAAAATGGTAGATACTTCCTTATTAAATTCTTTCTTTTTTCCGGTACATTTAAGCATTGCTTTATTCATCCACAAAACACTGCCATTATTATCAAGAATACAATAAGGAACAGTAAGCTCATACAGCAGCTGTCTCTGAACCTGTGAATAATTGGTCGAGAACTCCATAAGCTGATGCATAATTCCCTGTCTTAAATACATATACATGTAAATCCAGACTATAAGATAAATAAGCATACCTATAGCCATTATTGTTGCCGAAGTGCTATCTATGAAAAATATCGAAATATTAATAGCGATAAGTATTATTCCAAGATACATAGGCCAGAAAATAAATGACTTAAGCATTCCCTTTGCCTTAAAAGCCCTATCGCTCTTACTTCTATTGCTCATACAATGCCCCTTTTCCAAGCAAGCAAGTGTCTTTAAATCACTATACTTCCTTTATTCTCACAGGATTTCTGCGCGATAAAAATATTATAGCATTATTATGAAACAAAGTAAATCTCATTAATATGACCGGCAGCATCTGACTACAGATAATAATTTCTCATTTTTACTGCTTTTACTACTCATAATTATTTAATTAATTTTTGTTTATATACACGGCCTGTTTATTTAATGAATTATATCTTTCTTTAAATACTGTAAGATTTCTTGTAACTGTTCCTGTCCATGGATCAGATACATAAACCTCATTTTTTTCAAGATTATAGCCTATAACTACAACACAATGCTCCGGTGATATCCATTCGTATTTTTCCCCATCAAGTTCAAGTTCTGTAGATACATAGGCTTCCTTCATGTCAATTGTATTCCATACAATCATAGGAATTTCTTTCGATACATATTCCAATATTGTTTCAAATTCACTTCCACTGACATTTACAGCCCTTTTTGATGACTGCACATCAATAAAATATTTATTTGCTGCATTTACAATAGGTTGTGCCATACAGCCAAATGAATGTTCATTTCTTGGATTTCCGAGAAACATTTTATAATAGCTTCCGTATCCTTTTTCCAAATAATCATCAGCCATTACTTCCTTGCTGACATTATATCCATAATAATTTAACACAGTAGTAAGAGAAGTGATTTCGCATCCTGTTGGAAGCTCCGGCTTCTGGCTTACCCATTTTACATTTATATAACAACTGTTAGGCAGTTTTTTCAGAATATCCTCATCACTAAGCTCATCCCCATTATTCTTGCTGTCTTTCTCTAATGTATTTTCATCTAAAGCATTTTCATTATTTTCGCTTAAATATCCATTGTTTTCTTTAACAATGTACACATTTTCCAATGTATTTAAGAAATTCTTTCCGAAAGGTGTATTTAAAAACACTACTATTACCGCCAATACGCCCCACGCAGCTAAAAAACATCTTTTAAAGCACTGTATTTTATCAGCTTTCTTTTTATATGTTTTTCTATTTATTCTCCCATATGTGTCATCATAAACTTCGCTGCTGTTTTTTCTTACTCCCTTGTTTTTCATAAAACCACCCCTTATTCCTTCCGTTATATTTAACAAACTTTTTTAATAACAAACTCCTTTAATTCTTTTAATTCGCCTATATATTCTTGCAATACATCCCGAAATGCTGAATTATTTAACCATTTGTCTATATATACGAAAGTGTTTGTGAAAAAGTTTTAATTTTATGAAAAAAATTTGCGTTTTCTCTCTGCTTTTTTTGCGCGAGCAGCTCACAACACCTGAACTTTGTTCAGGCGTTGTCGCGGTGCTCTTCGAAAACAATCATAACACCTCAAACTTGTGCTAGCACAGTTTGGGGTGTTATGATTGTTTTCTCTTCGCTACTCGCGCAAAAAAAGACCTGTGGGGGATTCCCACAGGTCTTTAACACATAATACATATTAATTAGTCAATTGAATATGGTAATAAAGCTACGTGTCTAGCTCTCTTAACTGCAACAGTAAGAGCTCTCTGATGTTTAGCACAGTTTCCTGTAATTCTTCTAGGAAGAATCTTTCCTCTTTCAGAAACATACTTCTTTAACATAGCTACATCTTTATAATCTAATGCCTTATTAGCATCAGCACAAAATGCACAAACTTTCTTTCTTCTGCGCATTGGTCTTCTCTTCATCTGACCTTCTGGTCTCTCTGCCTTCTTCTCTGGCATGATAAGTTACCTCCTATCCTAGTTGAAAGGTAAGCCATCATCTTCAACTCCATCAGGAATATTCATAAAACCATCTCCGGCCGCTGCACTTGGCTCTGGTCTTGATGGTGTATATGCAGTGTATCCTGCTTCATTAGAAGATGCTGCTGCTTTACTTTCAGCAAATTCCTGTTCTTCAACAACAACATCAGTAGTATAGACTCTCTGTCCGTCTTTATTAGTATAACTTCCTGTCTGAATTCTGCCTGTAACTACAAGCTTTGTTCCCTGATGAAGATACTTTTCAGCAAATTCACCGGCTCTTCCGAAAGCTACACAACTGATAAAATCAGCACTCTGCTCATTATTATCATTATTTCTTGCACGTCTTCTGTCTACTGCTAATGTATATCTAGCAACTGCCATAGAGCCATCCGCATTCTGTGAATAACGAACATCTGGATCTCTTGTCAGTCTTCCCATTAAAATAACTTTGTTCATACTTATTCTCCTCTTTTTAAAAAAGGGTTCAAGCGAAACTTCAGTCCTGATTATTCACCGTCTTTAACGATTAAGAATCTAAGAACGTTTTCCATAATACGAAGTCTTTCTTCAACTTCTGCTGGGCATGTTGAAACAGCCTCAAACTTAATGAAGTTGTAATATCCTTCGCTCATCTTCTGGATATCGTATGCAAGCTTCTTCTTCTCGCAAGTACCAGGATCAGTAATTGTACCGCCAAAACGTGTAATTAATTCTTTTACCTGTTCGATTACAGCGTTTCTTACTTCATCCTCGACGTTTGCGCTAACAACTAATGCTAATTCATACTTGTTCATCTACGTCGCACCTCCTTTTGGTCTTTAGGTCCCCTACCTTAATAAGGAACAAGGAACAATATATCACGAATACTTATTCTATCATATGATTAATATGATTTCAACCCTTTTTTATCCTTTTTTATTCTTTTTTATTTAAATTTTTTTATATTTTTGCAACCTATTCTAATATTTTACACTTATCTCTTCTAATCTTTTTTGCTTATATTTTTTGCTTATCTTTTCGCTTTCATATTTATGCATTCACATGCTTTATAGCTTTTGTGTTTTTTTCTATAACAGACCTTCTTGACATAATTTCATGTCCACAGCCCATGCATTTTAATTTAATATCTGCACCGACTCTTAAAATCTGCCATTCATTACTTCCACACGGATGCTTTTTCTTTAATTGAACTAAATCTCCAACCTCAAATGCAAGCATATATTATAAAATCTACCTTTCCCTGAAAAATCATGCACTAAACAGACCCGCAAACACAGCCTCTAAATCCTTGAAAACACCTTTCCTAATTCATCGCGAATAAGCAAATCTGCTCTCTGGTCATAAGGCGTCGCTGTTTTATTTACTAAAATCAGTTTGTCCTTCGTATAATAGTTTATAAGACCGGCAGCCGGATACACTCCAAGTGATGTTCCTCCAACTATCAAAATGTCAGCTTCCTTAATAAGCTTTACAGCATTATCTATATCCGCTTCATTCAATCCTTCTTCATATAAAACTACATCGGGTTTAATTAGCCCACCACAGTCACATCTTGGAATACCATCAGATTCTAAGATTTTATCAACTCCGTAGAATTTGTGACATTTTGAGCAGTAATTTCTTAAAACTGACCCATGTAATTCAATTACATTTTTACTACCGGCTTTCTGATGTAATCCGTCAATATTCTGTGTTATGACACCTTTTAACTTTCCTTCTTCTTCAAGCTTTGCAAGTGCTTTATGAGTAATTGAAGGCTCTGCCTCTGGATATATCATTTTATCCTTATAAAATCTGTAGAACTCCTCAGGATTTCTCAAATAAAATGAATGGCTTATTATTGTCTCCGGAGGATACTTGTATTTCTGATTATATAAACCGTCAGGGCTTCTAAAATCCGGTATTCCACTTTCTGTTGATACGCCTGCTCCACCAAAAAATACTATATTATCACTTTCGCTTATCCATTTTACAAATGTTTCAATATTATTATTCATTTATTATCACGCCCAATACTTCACAACCACTGTTTTCAAGTTTTTCTATATATTTTGCTATTGAATCTTCATCATAATCTTTTCTGTCTATTATGACTATCGTTCCGTCGCAATATTTTGCAATCCTTCCATCCGGGTCAGAATCGGCAACAATCACGTCATAATCATTCTCATACTTAGCAAGTAACGATTTCATTATCATTTCTTCTTCATCAGATACATAACCATCATCAAGAGTACCTGTAAAAATTATATCCAGCTTATCTTCATTACTCTTGCACAGCAAATCGTATTTCTTCTGAGGTTTCTTAATATAATCAACTAAACCATGCATATTTTTTCCAAGCTTATATTTCCCCAAAAAAACTTCTGAAGAAATGTCTCCGTCAACAAAAAGCACTCTGTTCCCCTGCTGTACAATAGAATATGCAAGTTTAAATGCCTTAATTCCACCCCCTGTAACAGCAAGTTTATAATGCTTATTTGTAAAAGATTCACACATCTTTTTGCTTAAGCTTTCATAACTTTCTCTTTCCTTGTCCGTCATTTCAACGATTTTATCTACATTAACACTAAACATATGCTCACCCTTATTTATAAATATGACCGATTATCTTCACCTTAGTTTCTTTATTATCATGATTTTCTAAATCATAATCTTTATTGCCTTTATCTGAGATTTCCGGCTCGCTTTCACCGTCATTATCAGAATCATCACCAAATATATCTGTAACATCTACTCTGTAATCAGAATCAGCTTCAAATGCTGCGGCAGCCTCGTCATCCAACACATCTGCATCATTTTCATCATTCAGATTATCCGTATTATCAGCTTCATCAGCTGATTTAACTTCTTTCACATTTTCAGAATAAGAAATTCCATTTACTTCTGCATTTTCATCTAAATCTATATCTGGCTCTTCGTTTAAATTTCCATCTGATTCCGAATCAAAGGCTTCTTCTATATCCTCTATATCTTCGTCGGTCTCGTCATCATATTCATCATCGTAATCTGCAAGAATATCCTCATCCTCTGATATGACATATTCTCTATTTGCATCCTTTGCCGGATGTTCTACACCAGCTTTTTCGTTAGTACTTTTACTTCTGTTTGGCGATGTTTCAATAAGTTCAGGCTTTTCCGGTATGTAAGCATATCTTCCGTACCTTCTCTCATATTCCAGTTCGTCATCATAATCATTTGCTTTATTTTTAAATGCACCTATAAATAAAACCACAAGGATTTCTATAAATAAAACTGCACCTGTAAATACTGCCATTATAATAACCGTATTTCTGTACAAATCCGGCTGGAATGATACTCCCGATTCTGTTCCTGATGACAAAATCTGAATTGACTTGACAGGTATTATAGTTGTTGTCTTTAATGCAGTTTTAGCAACAGCATCTACATATGTTTTGGCTGTATTCTGGTCAGGATTAACACAACGTATTTCAACTATATTACTATTAGCAGGTGATGATACTGTTATATATTGGGAAATATCCTCAGATGTACCCGCTGTTCTCTTTGCCGTATCTATTACAACGCTGCTCTTAAAAATTATCGTAAAATCATCATTAAGTCCGCCGTCCTTTGCCCTTATTGATGCCTCATTTTCCTCTCCTGGAACAATATACAACTGCGCAACTGACTCATACATCGGAGTTATTGTCTTTTTTTCATAAATATAACCGCCAACACCACTTAAAATTGCTGCAAAAATAAGTATCAGCATGCATCTTGAGAATTTCTTCATACTTGCACCTCTAATATTTTATTATATTTTCCTCATTTATAATAAAGCATGCTGTTAGGCAATTTCTATTATAAAGTACTTTATTTGTTAAATACTGCATAAATTATAAATTTCTTATCACAAATACTATTCCTCTGGATAATAGTACCACCTTATTGCAGTCACCTTATTATCTCTGTCCACATCAAACGCAATCTGAGCAAAATCGTCTTTGGTTGATGCCATTCCATCTTTATATGTTGAATCAAAATACGTATATTCAATAATATAGTTATCCGCCAGCTCCTTTGACTGATATCCGCTATAATTTATCATTCCATACATAATCTGGTCTTTTGTTTTGACATTATCAAGATCATCCAGCGTAAGATTCCCATACAGGAAATTTCCCATAACAGTTGACTTATCTTTAGATACGTATTTGTTGTTCAAATAGTTTGTATCCCTGTAATATGCCTCAATAACCTTATCGGCATCAACTCCAACCTTTAATCCTCTTGCAAATTTATCCTTATCACTTACTGATGCAGCAGCTGTTAACTTATACTGGCCTTCCTCAGACTTTCCAACCTCATGATTAGACGAATCTAATTTTGTAAAAATAAGTGTCAAATCATTATAAGAATACACTCTTTCAGAATCAGAATCATACACCGCAGATGGCTCACCTTTTACTTTCTTAGCATCTTCTTCTGACATAAAGCATTTAATACCATTCACTGATAAATCTTTGTATGAAAATTTCTCTTCTTTACTTTCTGCTACTGTTGGATATTGTGTAGCTGCCTCTGTTATATCTACGCCATCATCGGTTATAACGGCTTCTGTTTTCTTTCCACAACCTGAAAAAAACATCAATGAAGTGGTTGCCATCAATACTAATGAAGCATTGGCTATACCTGCCTTAATCTTCTTTGAAATAAAATTATTATTCTGCATAAATTAATCAAACCCTCTCTGTTATGCACTTATTTTATTATATTATAATTTACTTTGCATTCATTATATCATATGCCTGCAACTTATAAAAGCAAAAAGAAAAGTGTTCCAATCATTTATATGATTAGAACACTCTTTAAGAGGCGACAACCAGATTCGAACTGGTGATCAGGGTGTTGCAGACCCACGCCTTACCACTTGGCTATGTCGCCA
>ERZ1106969.345-NODE-345-length-50567-cov-8.117814_pt1 | contig 50567 bp, 46 predicted proteins | sample MGYA00403685_ERZ1106969 | MGnify/ENA primary metagenome ERZ1106969 (study PRJEB35170, sample SAMEA104062416) | human gut metagenome | biome: human gut; feature: human-associated habitat; material: faeces | place: Denmark | collected 2012-05-18 ... | reverse complement strand
TGGCGCCTGCTGTAATTCTGGCAACGATCTTTATATTTATTCCGACGATCAATGTTTTCCGTATGTCCTTGTACCGCATGGGTGGAATTACAAATAAGAAGAGTTTTGTAGGATTCAGCAATTTTATCAAACTGATGGACGACAAGAACTTTTTAGAAGCGATGCAGAACTCGATCTTGATCATTGTAATGGTTATGATTTTTACGATTGTTTTTGCAGTTTTATTTGCGGCATTGCTGTCAAGAGGAAATTTTAAAGGAAAGAATTTCTTCAGGATCATTTTTTACATACCAAATATTTTGAGTATTGTTGTTATCGCTGGTATTTTTGGAGCAATTTACAATCCAAGCACTGGATTGCTGAATACATTTTTAGATGCGATTCATCTGAGCGGATTGAAGCGTCAGTGGATGGGAGATCCGGGCATTGTTATCTATTCCGTCATCTTTGCACTGGTATGGCAGGCAATCGGATACTACATGGTAATGTATATGTCCAGTATGGCGGCAATCCCAGAAGATCTGTATGAGGCGGCATCTTTGGACGGTGCAACAGAGATCCAGATCTTTTTCAAGGTGACATTACCGTTGATCTGGAGTAATATCCGTACAACATTGACATTCTACATCATCAGTACGATCAACTTAAGTTTCCTGTTTGTTCAGATCATGACAGACGGTGGTCCGAATGGAAAGACAGAAGTGTTCCTGAACTATATGTACAAACAGGCATATGGAGCAGGTGTATATGGATATGGTATGGCAATCGGAGTTGTAGTATTCCTCTTCTCGTTCATACTGGCAGCAGTTGTAAACAAGATTACAGACAGAGAAGTCTTAGAATTTTAGAAAGGAGCGAAGTAGAGACATGCAAGAGAAAAAACACAAAATTTCTACAGGTGTATTGTATAAAATTTTTATCTATGTAGCTCTGATCGCTCTGGCAATTTCGATCATTGTACCGGTTGCATGGGTATTTATGGCGAGTCTGAAAAAGAATGCGGAATTCATCGGTGCAGATATTAATCCGTGGGCTCTTCCAAAACAGTTTTATTATCAGAACTTTATTGTAGCCTTTCGGGATGCAAAGATGGGAGACTTTTTCCTGAATTCGATCATTGTAACGGTGTTGGCGCTGGCGTTTCTTTTGATACTGGCACTTCCAGCATCTTATGTGTTGGCAAGATTTAAGTTCAGAGGGAAAAAGTTTTTCAATGGAGCATTTATGGCAGGACTTTTTATCAATGTCAATTACATTGTAGTGCCGATTTTCCTGATGCTGAGTTCCTGGAATAAGGCGTTACATATTGATTTCTTCCTGGATAACCGTTTGATTCTGGCATTGATCTATGCATCTTGTAATCTGCCATTTACAATCTATCTTCTCAGTGGATATTTCCAGACCCTTCCAAAGGGATTTGAAGAAGCAGCGTATATGGATGGATGCGGATACTTTAAAACAATGGTGAAGATCATGATTCCGATGGCAAAACCAAGTATTCTGACGGTTATCATGTTTAACTTCCTGACATTCTGGAATGAATACATTATCGCATATACATTGATGGATGAGCATGGAACACTGGCAATGGGATTGAAGAATCTGATGGCAGTTGAAAAAACAGCAACAAACTACGGTATCATGTATGCAGGTCTTGTAATTGTTATGATCCCGGTATTGATCTTGTATATCTGTGTACAGAAGAGATTGACAGAGGGAATGACACTGGGTGGTTTGAAAGGATAGGAGGAGACAAAAATGCAGGAAAAGATTCGAGTTTTGATCATGGCCGTTGTGTTTGTTGTCTGCCTTGCCTTGATCATCATAGGACAGAAAAATATCGGCGTTCCGGGATTGATTATGGAACTGGTAGGGCTGGTAGGATTGCTGACATTGTTGTTTATCTACAACAACAAATATAAATAGCAGATCAGAAAAATGAAAAACAGGTACAGAGAGTTTAAGAAAATTTTCTGTACCTGTTTTGTGTATTGCAGAAAGTACAGGGGGATGCTTGACAATTGTCAGCGGATATTGGACAATAGATATGATTGGAAAAAGAAAGTTATGTGAGGAGAAGCATTATGAGAATTGGAATTGGAAATGACCATTCAGCATTGGAGTTAAAGGCAGAGATCATTGAGTTCTTGAAAGAAAAGGGACACGAAGTTGTAGATTTTGGAACAGACTCTTCTGAGAGCTGCGATTATCCGAAATATGGTGAAGCAGTCGGACGCGCTGTGGCAGCAAAAGAGGTAGATTGTGGAATCCTGATCTGTGGTACAGGTCTGGGGATTTCTTTGGCAGCGAACAAAGTCAAAGGTGTGCGTGCTGCAGTTTGCAGTGAACCGTTTACAGCAAAGATGTCCAGAGCACACAATGACTGTAATGTACTTGCATTTGGAGCAAGAGTAGTCGGCGCAGAACTTGCAAAGATGATCGTAGATGTATGGCTGAATACAGAGTTTGAAGGTGGCCGTCATCAGAGACGTGTGGATATGATCATGGAAATCGAAGAAAAATAAATGACGCATAATTAAAAAGGATGACACTGCATGCAGCATGTCATCCTTTTTAGATGGAATCAACGAACCTGTGCGAGAATATCTTCCAGTACGTCTTCGACAGAATCTGTTACATAGGTAGAATAGTAGGAAATTCCAGGAGCAGCATTGGACATGGCATAGCTGGTGCCGACAAGCTGCAGCATTTCAATATCATTATACTGATCGCCAAAAGCTACGCATTCTTCCGGTTTTACATGAAATAAATCCATCAGGTTCTGAAGCGCAGTTCCTTTATTGCTTCCGGGAGCAATGAAATCAATCCAGATATTTCCAGATGTAACGACTTTAATTTCAGAGCCGAACAGATCCTGTAAATGTTTTAGATATTTATCGACAATGTGATTGCTGTCAGACATATTGCAGATGGCGATTTTCAAGATAGGTCCTTCTACTTTTGTAATATCGTCTACGATTTGAGTAGTGTTGTGCATTACATTGACAATGTGATTGACAAACTCAGGAACGTTGTTTTCAATAAAACACGTATCTTCTCTGGAGACTACGATCTCAAAGTGGTCCTGTTTCTTGATCTCTCTTAAAATTCTGGCAGCCAGATCCTCGTGAATGGTTGCGCGGGAGATGACTTTTTCCTGGTGCATGCAGATAGAGCCGTTTTCTGCAATAAAAGAAATGCGGTCTTTTAACGGAGCAAATACCCGTTTTTGGTTGTCATACTGTCTCCCGCTGGCAGATACGAAATGGATACCTGCATCACACAGCTGAGAAATCAGATCGATTGCCCGCGGAGTAAGAGCCTGGGCACCATTCTGTAAAAGCGTTCCATCCAGGTCACTTGCAATTAATTTTATCATGGTTTCCTCCCAATATTTAGAAAATTTGATTGTTTAAACCCTCTGGGATTTCCGCAATATATGCCGGTGGCAGGCGGAAATCGCCTGATAAGAAACAGCAATATGCTGAATCATACGTTATCTATTGTACAGGAAAAATAGAAATTTGTATAGAGTTACTGGAAATAACCGATTTTATGGAAGGCAGACAGAAAAAAGAAAATAGTTGTATTTTAAAAATAAAAAGAATATAATAAGAGCGTCAGCGCGGCAATGCGTTGAAAAGGAAAGACACAAAAGGTCAAAAGAAAGAATAAGAGGGAGACATATGGGTAAATATTTTGGAACTGATGGATTCAGAGGAGAGGCAAACGTTGTTTTAACAGTAGAACATGCTTTCAAAGTAGGTCGTTATCTCGGTTGGTATTTTGGCAGAGAAAAAAAAGCCAGAATTGTAATCGGAAAAGACACCAGACGAAGCAGTTATATGTTTGAATATGCATTGGCATCAGGACTTACAGCATCAGGAGCAGATGCATACCTCTTACATGTGACAACAACACCAAGTGTGTCCTATGTAGTAAGAACAGAAGATTTTGACTGTGGAATTATGATTTCTGCGAGCCATAATCCATTCTATGACAATGGAATCAAAGTGATTAATGGGCAGGGACATAAGATTGAAGCAGAAGTAGAAGAGCAGATAGAAGCATATATTGATGGGAAAATGGAAGAACTTCCACTTGCGGTTGGGGAACACATTGGAAGAACCGTTGATTATGCAGCAGGAAGAAACCGCTATATCGGACATCTGATTTCTCTTGCAACACGTTCCTTTAAAGATATGAAAGTCGGATTGGATTGTGCAAATGGAAGTTCATCCAGCATTGCAAAAAGTGTATATGATGCACTGGGAGCAAAGACATATGTAATCAGTAATGAACCGGATGGGGTCAATATCAATACCAATTGTGGCTCTACACATATTGAAAGATTACAGGCATTTGTAAAAGAGAATCATCTGGATGTCGGATTTGCTTATGATGGAGATGCAGATCGCTGTATTGCAGTAGATGAAGAGGGAAATGTTGTAGATGGAGACCTGATCTTATATGTATGTGGAAAATACCTGATGGAGCAGGGAAAACTGGCAGGAAATACGATTGTTACAACAGTGATGTCTAATCTGGGACTTTATAAGGCTTGTGATAAAATCGGCATGAAATATGAGCAGACAGCAGTTGGTGATAAGTATGTATATGAGAATATGATGAACAATGGGTTTGTGCTCGGCGGAGAGCAGTCCGGACATATTATTTTCAGCAAACATGCAAGAACCGGAGATGGAATTTTGACATCGTTGATGCTTATGGAAGTCATCATGGAGAAAAAGCAGTCTCTTGGAAAACTGTGTTCAGAAGTAAAGATCTATCCACAGCTTCTTCAGAATGTTCGCGTAACAGATAAAAAAGCAGCACTGGAAAATGAGTCTGTACAGAATGCGATCAAAGAGGCAGCAGAAGCACTCGGAAGTGATGGAAGAATTCTGGTAAGAGAAAGTGGAACAGAGCCTTTGATTCGTGTTATGGTAGAGGCAGCAACGGATGAAATTTGTAAGCAGTATGTGGCTCAGGTTGTAAATGTAATGAAAGAACAAGGAATTGTTCAGGAGTAAAAAAGCAAGGATCTGGTACAGTAACGGTACCGGATCCTTGCTTTTTTATTGAACTTCTAATTCGTGCTCTTCAAGAGGAAAATCATCCAGAGCTTTTCCATAGAGTTCATAGGTTCCATAAACTTTCCCGAGAACCTTTCCGATACACTCCAGGGGTTCATCTTCACTTACTACGATATCCGGATCGATTACATTGAGAGCGCGGAGGCGAGAGATGCTGCCTTCCCGCGAAAGAATACGGATGTAGTAGAGTCCGTTGAACCAGAAAAGACCAATTTCATTATGTGAGACATTTCCACGTTGTAGTAAGAGGATGTCATGCTTTTGAAAAATAGGCTCGTAACGATCAACCAGAACTTCAAAGCAAAAATCACAGTTTTGAGAAATATGTTTTCTGTTGACGCGGATTGTTTGAGCAGGATTCCTGTTTTGAAAAAGAAAACCAGAATTTACTTTGCGAATACCGGGACGATAAAATGGAAGTGTAATATATTCGCTTTGGTTCTTGCGTTTATATTCTTCATCAATGATCAAGCGAACAAGACTTTTTCCACCTTCAGAAAGTTCACGGTATTTGAGAATGGCCTCCTTTTCTTCCGGACTTAAGACATTCTGATAGCGACGTTGTATTGTTACAGTTGAAAGATAATCCCAGTATAGATAATTGGCATCAACTTCCAAAGCATTCATGAGTGCCACCAGAATGTCTGGTTTGGGGTAACTAATACCATTCTCATAATTAGCAATTGCAGATGGAGTTACATGAATCTTGTTAGCAAGTTCTCCACGAGAAAGATTCATTTCTGTGCGACGACGACGTATTTGTTTCCCTATTTGCATACAGATACCCTCCTTTATTCTATTTTCACAATGCCAGTATATTACATGATTCTAGAAAAGTCAACCAATGAAATTACAAGAAACTTGTTGACTTTTGGTGTGATATGGCGTAGTATGGAAATACATTGTGGTGGTGCGAAAAAGAAATGAGAGGGTTAGAAAAATGAGAGACAAGACAATCGATGTACTTCTTCAGATGGGAGTGCCAGCCAGTATAAAAGGATTCACGTATATTTGTGATGCGATAGAATTATTCGATACGGATCCTTATTATCCTGACGGAAAAATCTGCTCTTTATATTTTGAGATTGCCCGCCTACATGAAACGACGGCTTCCCGAGTGGAAAGAGCGATACGTCATGCATTTGAAATTGCTTTGACGAAAGGGGATCATGACATTGTGGAATTGTATTTGGACTGTGAGCATACGCAGAATTCGAATCTGCTCAAGACATTGTATTTCAGGATGCAGCAGGAAGAGAGGAAAAGGGCGAAGAACTTGGAGTGCAGTTCCAGTACTTGTGCGATAAAGGCACAGATTTACCAGGAAGTAATGGATTTGTTTTCTGTAGAGATTGAACATTTTTTACAAAAAATGGTGAGTATGTCAGAGAGACATTATTGATTGCACCCTTTTAACAGAATGTGCATATTCTATTACAGAATGAATCAAAAGGGAGTCAATAGAGCATGCCATATTCTATTATGTTAGATGCCGGACATGGGGGACGTGATCCGGGAGCGGTATACAAAGGGCGGAAAGAGGCTGACGATACACTTCGTCTGACGCTTGCGGTTGGAGAGATTTTAGAGGCTCACGGACTGGATGTTGAGTATACTCGTACGACAGATATTTATGAATCGCCTTATCAGAAAGCGATGGAAGCAAATCGGGCGGGAGTAGATTTTTTTGTTTCTATTCACAGAAATTCGTTTCCCTCTGACAATGCAGTCTCAGGAGTGGAGAGTCTTGTATATGATAAATCTGGAATCAAGCTTCAGATGGCAGAGAACATCAATGAACAGTTGGAGGATATCGGATTTGTAAATCTTGGGGTCAAGGCCAGACCGAACCTGGTTGTTTTAAAAAGAACAAAAATGCCTGCTGTGTTGGTGGAGGTTGGATTTGTCAATTCAGATGTAGATAATAAACTATTTGATGAAAATTTTGAAGAGATTGCCCAGGCGATCGCTTATGGAATTCTGGATACGCTGGAAACGGATCATGAGATTGAATCACCCGGATATGAAGTTCAAGTGGGTGCATACCGGAACGAGCGGTATGCACAGAACTTGTTAGAAGAACTTTTAGAACAGGATTTTCCTGCACGCATTGTGGAAGGAGACCGTCTGTACCGCGTGAGAGTGGGGAATTATGTCACATTGGAAGATGCAGCACAAATGGAACAACTTTTGAAACGGGCAGGATATCCCACAGTGATCGTCAGTACCTGAATAATCAGATTAAAACAATTGATCAATGAGTTCGGCAGTTACATGGTGGTACATTTTTTCGCCGATTTTCATGTTGGGGCCTTGTCCACATTGTTTGAAGCATTTTTGAGTGCGTAGGAGATACATCCCGTCAGAGGTTACTTCCCCCGGATGGATTTGGAGCTTTTGTTCGAGTTTTTTTAAAAGTGCAGCAGATTGTCTGCTGCAGCATGTACTGCCTGTACACAAAATAATCTCTTCTTTGTAAGTCTGACTTGACAGGCTTGGATAAAGGCGGATCAAGGTGTCGATCAAAGCAGGCTTCACCTGCATGATCCTGGCAATCTGTTCTTTGGCGTCATTGGGAATGCAGCCGAAGAGTTCCTGTGTTTCCCGTAAAAATTCTACCAGGATGGTCTGATCACCCGGTGTATTTAAGTCGGCATAATAAGCAGCTGCTTCCTGAAATTCAGGACAGAAATCAGATAAATTTTTCATGAGATAGTTCCTTTCTATATAGGATAAAAATGATTTAAAAATGGAAGAAAAAGACGGCTGGTTTTGGAAATATGATTCAAAACCAGCCGTCTTTTATATGAAATCAATGCTCATCTTCCTCTTCTGTGGAGTCTGCTTTTGAAGGCAAGTATACATGAACGGTTTCGATTCGGTTTTTGTCCAGCTTTTCAACGACAAGGCGAATCTGATCTTCGGTCGTGATGTGATCTCCCACTTCTGGAAGCCTGTCCAGATGTTCAATGATAAATCCACCGAGGGAATCATAATCTTCAGATTCAAGTTTTGTCCCAAGATTATCATTGAGATCATCCAAATTCATAGATCCTTCTACGATATATTCCTGATCGTTGACTTTTTGGATCATCTCTTCCTCCGCTTCATCATATTCGTCGCGAATCTCGCCAACAATTTCTTCCAGGATATCTTCCAAAGTAATAATGCCGGCAGTTTCACCGTATTCGTCCAATACAATCGCAATATTAAACTTGGCATCACGCATCTCGACTAAAAGTTCAGAGATGTTCTTGTATTCATAGGTAAAGTATGCTTCTCTTAAAATATTTCGTACCTGAAAATTTGCTTTATCCTCAAATAAGAGCAGGTCTTTCATATTAATTGTACCAATGACATTGTCGGTAGTGTCTTCATATACAGGAAGTCTTGTAAATTTGTATTCCTTAAAAATATCGATCAATTCACTGTAGGTACTGTTGACATCCGCAAACGCAACGTGAACACGAGGAACCATAACTTCTTTGGCCTTGGCATCCCCCAAGTCGAATACATTGTAGATCATTTCCTTTTCTTCCGATTCGATGACGCCGTCTTCGTGGCTGACATCTACAATTGTACGGAGTTCGTCTTCTGTCATGGCATTATTTTTTGCATTTGGATCTACACGAAGCAAAAACATAAATCCTTTGGAAAACACATCAATCAAAAAGATGAGGGGAGTCATAATTACCATAAAAAAGCGTATAATCGGAATATAAGCAAGAGAAACATTCTCTGCGTGGATGGTGGCAAAATTCTTCGGAGTAATTTCGCCGAACACCAGGATCGCAACTGTCAGAATTGCAGTTGCAATACTCACCATATAACCGCCGAATGAATAAGCCAGTGTTGCAGATAAGGAAGATGCGGAAATATTGACAATATTATTACCGATTAAAATGGCACTCAGCATTTTGGAAGTGTGATTTTCAGTTGTATCCAGCACCAGAGCTGCACGTCGATTGCCGTCATCTGCCAGGGAACGCATCCGAATTTTATTTACCGTCATCAGTGCTGTTTCCGCAGATGAAAAAAATGCAGATAATAATAATAAAATAACAAGAATTATAAATTGGAAAGTATCACTCGAGTCCAATTGTGTAGTTCACTCCTTTTGTTCAAAAATGTTCTCTATATTGATATACAGGTATTTACTAATATACATCATTTTTACGGATTTTGCAAGAGAACAGCTGAGAGGAATCTATGAATGTACGCTTTACTTTAAAGGAAGGTTGTTGTATGATGTTGGAAGAAAAAATAAGAAAAGAAACGGAGATGAGTACAGGGTGTATAAAGAGTTATGTCAGATATCAGGGGAAGAGAATGTATTGAGGGATGAGCCGATGAAAAGGCATACGACATTTCGAATCGGAGGTCCGGCGGATTATTTTGTGACTGTGCATTCAAAAGAAGAGATCAAAGAGATTTTGCTTCTTTGCAAAAAAGAACAGATTTCTTATTATATATTAGGAAATGGAAGTAATCTTCTGGTGGGCGATAAAGGCTACCGGGGAGTTGTGATCCAGATATGCAGGCAGATGAATGAAATCTATACGAAGGGGAATAAAATTTATGCTCAGGCAGGCGCGTTGTTGTCAAAAGTAGCAGCAGAGGCTCTTACAAACAGTCTGACAGGCTTTGAATTTGCATCAGGAATACCGGGAACTCTGGGGGGTGCAGTGATGATGAATGCGGGAGCTTATGGAGGAGAGATGAAGCACGTACTGGAAAGTGCAGAGGTACTGACTCCGGAGGGAGAGTTTCTGACATTGTCACTGGAAGAATTAAAGCTTGGTTACAGAACCAGTGTGATAGCTGAGAACGATTATACAGTGCTTAGCGCAGTGATCACACTGGAAAAAGGAAATCCAGATGAGATCAAAGCTTATATGGATGACCTGAAGGAACGCAGGACAACAAAGCAGCCACTTGAGTATGCAAGTGCAGGAAGCACGTTTAAGAGACCGGAAGGATATTTTGCGGGTAAGCTCATTCAGGACAGTGGATTGAAAGGATACTCAGTTGGAGATGCACAGGTTTCAGAAAAGCACTCGGGGTTTGTGATTAATCGGGGAAATGCATCTGCAGAGGATGTTCTGACATTGATCAAACATGTGCAGGATACAGTTGAACAGAAATTTGGAGTACGTCTGGAGACAGAAGTGAAACGAATAGGAGAATTTTAGATTATGAGGTTTGTCATTGTTACAGGGATGTCAGGAGCTGGAAAATCTACTGCACTGAAGATGCTGGAAGATATGGGGTATTTTTGTGTGGACAATCTTCCGGTGCCGCTTTTGCCTAAATTTGCAGAGATGATTGCTATGCCGGATTCTAAATTAAATCAGGCAGCAGTCGGAATTGACATCAGGGGAGGACAGGCATTTCGAGGACTTGAGGGATATTTAAAAGAATTGGATGAAAGTGGAATTCATTATGAAATTCTGTTTCTGGATGCAGGCAATGATGTTCTTTTGAAACGATATAAAGAGACAAGAAGACAGCATCCACTGGGAGGTGCGGGGCACATAGACCTCGGCATTGCCAGGGAACGGGAGGAAATTGCATTTTTAAAAATCCGAGCGACTTTTATTTTGGACACAAGCAAAATGTTGACAAGAGAGCTTCGTGTGGAACTGGAAAAAATCTTTGTCGAGGGGAAAGATTTTAAGAATCTGTATATTACAGTGATGTCTTTTGGATTCAAGTATGGTATCCCGCAGGATGCAGATCTTGTATTTGATGTTCGTTTTCTTCCGAACCCTTATTATATAGAAGAATTGCGCTCAAAAACAGGCAATGATGCCGAGGTCAGAGACTATGTCATGAAGAGTGACAAGGCACAGGAATTTTTTGGGCAATTAAGTAAAATGATGGATTTTCTGATACCAAATTATATTTTGGAAGGAAAGAATCAGCTTGTTGTTGCGGTCGGATGTACAGGGGGAAAGCATCGTTCTGTCACACTGGCCAATGCATTGTATCAATATCTGGAGATGCAAGAGAATTATGGTGTGCGTATTGAACATCGGGATATTGAAAAAGATGCTATCAGAAAAGGAAAATAGCAGGAGTATATATGATGTCATTTTCAGGGAAAGTAAAAGAAGAACTTTCGCAGCAGCAGAACAGTGCAAGGCACTGCCAGATTGCAGAAATTGCGGCATTGATCGGAATGTGCGGGTCAGTGACGATCAGCAGTCTGAATCGGTATGGGGTAAAAATCAATACAGAAAATCTGGCTGTTGCAAGAAAAGTCTTTACATTGATTCGAAAAACATTTAATATAGAAGCTGATATCTCTATCCGAAGGAATATAGAGAAACAAAGTGCGGTCTACTCAGTGATGATAGTCCGACATGAAGAGGCACTGCGTGTTCTGCAGGCTACAAAGCTTTTGGAGGAACACAGAGGTGGATTCGAAGAGTTTCATATTGTCAGTCCCCTTATCGTACAGCAGATGTGCTGTCGTCGAGCTTTTTTGCGGGGCGCCTTTCTTGGAGCAGGTTCTATGAGTGATCCGAACAAATCGTATCATTTTGAGATTGTGTGTGATTCGGACATGATGGCGAAGCAAATTCAGAGACTGATGTGTGATTTTACGATGGATGCTAAGATTGTGCGGAGAAAAAAATCATACGTGGTATATTTAAAAGAGGGCGATCAGATAGCAGATATTTTAAATATAATGGAGGCGCATATTTCCTTGATGGAGTTGGAAAATATCAGAATCTTAAAGGATATGCGGAATACAGTGAACCGTAAGGTGAATTGTGAAACTGCCAATATTAACAAAACTGTGTCAGCTGCTGTAAAACAGTTAGACGATATTACATATCTTCGAGACACGGTAGGACTTGAAAAGCTGGCAGATGGATTAAAAGAAGTTGCATATGCGCGTCTTTCACATCCGGATGCAACGCTTAAAGAGTTGGGGGAACTTTTATCGCCGCCGGTCGGAAAATCTGGGGTAAACCACAGATTAAGGAAGTTAAGTGATCTGGCGGAAAAGGAAAGGCAAAACAAGGAGGATTATTATGATTGAAACACCGGTTATTGTAGGGCATGAAGATGGGATTGAAGGCAGACCAATTGCTTTGTTGGTACAGGAGGCAAGCCAGTATGCCAGCAAAGTCTACATTCAGGTGGATGACAAAAAGATCAACGCAAAAAGTATTATGGGAATGATGAGTCTTGCTCTTCAGGAGGGTGACGAAGTAACAGTTGTTGCAGAGGGCGAAGATGAAGAAAAGGCTGCAGAAGGAATTAAGACTTTTTTGAAAAAGACCAGATAGATGATGTAATAGTGAGTGGGGCTGTGCGTGGGCACAGCCCTTTCAAAAATGGAAAGACAGGAGAGAGCGATATGAAAAAAATGTTGTTCATATATAATCCGAATGCAGGAACAGGGGTATTAAAGCCGAAGTTATCTGATGTATTGGACATTTTTGTAAAGGGTGGATATGAGGTGACAGTATATCCAACACAGTGTTATCACGACGCAATGACAAAGGTAGAGTCCTATAAAGAAGAATACGATGTGGTAGTATGCAGCGGCGGAGATGGAACTCTCGATGAAGTGGTAACCGCTATGGCAAGGAGAAAAAATCCGGTTCCGATCGGGTATATTCCAACCGGAACGACCAATGATTTTGCAAACAGTCTGCATATTTCGAAAGATCTTCTGGAAGCTGCGGATACAGCCGCAAACGGAGTCCCGTTTCCCTGTGATGTGGGAGTATTTAATGATGACTATTTTGTATACATTGCAGCATTCGGATTGTTTACGGATGTTTCCTATGAAACGAAACAAAGTATGAAAAACGTTTTGGGGCATTTGGCTTATGTGTTGGAAGGTACCAAACGGCTTTTTAATATTCCGTCTTATCATATAAAAATTACGCATGACGGAGAAATCATAGAAGATGATTTTGTTTATGGAATGGTGACAAACTCACGCTCTGTAGGTGGATTTAAAGGAATCATAGGAAAAGAAGTTGTATTTGATGATGGAGAATTTGAAGTAACGCTGATCAAGACACCGAAAAATCCAATCGAATTAAATGAGATAGTTGCCTCTCTTCTGATCAAGCAGATTGACTCCACTCATATGTATTCTTTTAAATCTGGTGAAGTGAGATTTGAATCGATTGAGGAGATTCCATGGACATTGGATGGAGAATTTGGAGGAGAGCATGATTGTGTGAATATCCGGAACTGGAAACAGGGAATGCGGATTATGGTAAAACCGCAGATGATCCAGCAGCTTTCTGTAAAAGGGAGAATTGAGAATACGCAGCTTCTGGATGAGCCGGAAGTGAAAAATCCAGAGAGTTTGGAAGAAAAGTAATTGTGAATGAAACAAAATTGAATAAAAATAATTTTTTTAAAAAAAGGGGTTGCAATTTGGATGGAGCTGTGATAATATATAACTCGGTCATCACTGAAGCAGTGATGAAGATACGGCTCCATGGTCAAGCGGTTAAGACGCTAGCCTCTCACGCTGGAATCAGGGGTTCGATTCCCCTTGGAGTCACTATTAAGAAATGTCTGCAGTTATTCTGCAGGCATTTTTTTATAGAAATGATGGATGCATACTTGTTAAAAAAATAACAAAATCTGCCAAAGAAATGGTATATATTCGGGATTTTATTGTAATAATTACAGATTGTCTTTTAAGAGCAGATAAGATATAATGAAAACCATAGAGTGAAACCTATAGTATGCGACGCCCAGACGGCTGTGCGCAAAGAATTGGAGGAGAAAATATGTTAGTATCAGCAACAGAAATGCTTCAGAAAGCAAAAGCAGGTCATTATGCAGTAGGACAGTTCAACATCAACAACCTGGAGTGGACAAAAGCAATCCTGACAGCAGCAGAAGAATGTAAATCACCGGTTATCCTGGGAGTATCTGAGGGTGCAGGAAAATACATGACAGGATACAAGACTGTAGTAGGTATGGTAAATGGAATGTTGGAAGAACTGAATATTACGGTTCCGGTTGCTCTTCACTTGGATCACGGCAGCTATGAAGGATGTATGAAATGTGTAGAAGCAGGATTTTCTTCTATTATGTTTGATGGATCTCATTATCCAATCGAAGAAAATATTGCAAAGACAAAAGAACTGGTTGAAGTTGTAAAAGAGCATGGAATGTCTCTGGAAGCTGAAGTTGGTTCTATCGGTGGAGAAGAAGACGGAGTCGTAGGAAAAGGAGAGTGTGCAGATCCACAGGAATGTAAGATGATCGCTGACCTTGGTATCAACTTCCTTGCAGCCGGAATCGGAAACATCCACGGAAAATATCCTGCAAACTGGGAAGGACTCAGCTTTGAGACACTGGATGCGATTCAGCAGCTGACAGGAGATATGCCACTTGTTCTTCACGGAGGTACAGGAATTCCGGAAGACATGATCAAAAAAGCAATCAGTCTCGGAGTAGCAAAGATCAATGTAAATACAGAGTGTCAGCTTGCATTTGCAGATGCAACACGTAAATACATTGAATCTGGAAAAGACCTGGAAGGAAAGGGATTTGACCCACGTAAATTATTAAAACCAGGCGCAGATGCAATCATTGCAACAGTAAAAGAGAAGATGGAGTTATTTGGCTCCGTAGGAAAAGCAGAAGCGTAAGTAATAAATATTTGTTAGAAATTTTAACTTGCCTTTTTGCGGTGATTGAGGTATACTAAGCCTCGTAGATGAGAACAAAGGCGTTCCAAGCATGCTTGGAATGCCTTTTTTAGAAAATACGTTTACAAAAGTAAAATGAAGGAAGGTAGTTTTATGAGCACAGAATTATTCAATGTAGCGGATATTTTTGGAGAAAATGTTTTCAATGACACAGTAATGCAGGAGCGTCTCCCGAAAAAAGTGTACAAGAAGCTGAAACAGACGATCGAAGAAGGGACGGAACTGGATTTAGAGACGGCAGATGTCATTGCACATGAGATGAAAGAATGGGCGATTGAAAAAGGTGCGACACACTATACACATTGGTTTTTGCCACTGACAGGTGTGACTGCAGAAAAGCATGATTCTTTTATTTCAGCTCCACTTCCAAGCGGAAAAGTGCTGATGAGTTTCTCCGGAAAAGAATTGATCAAAGGAGAACCGGATGCATCTTCTTTCCCGTCCGGCGGACTTCGGGCTACGTTTGAGGCAAGAGGATATACGGCATGGGATTGTACTTCGCCTGCATTTGTCAGACAGGATGCAGCAGGTGCGACACTTTGCATTCCAACTGCGTTCTGTTCCTATACAGGAGAGGCATTGGATCAGAAGACTCCGCTGCTTCGTTCTATGCAGGCATTGAATGTACAGGCTCTCAGACTCCTGCGGTTGTTTGGAAATACAACTTCTAAGAAAGTGACACCGTCAGTTGGAGCTGAGCAGGAGTATTTCCTGGTAGATGCAGAAAAATTCCTTCAGAGAAAAGATTTGATATATACAGGTCGTACTTTATTTGGAGCAATGCCGCCAAAAGGACAGGAACTGGACGATCATTATTTTGGAACGATCCGTCAGAGAATTGCCGCTTTTATGCGAGATGTGAACATTGAACTCTGGAAAGTAGGGGTTTCATCTAAGACGCAGCACAATGAGGTGGCGCCGGCACAGCATGAACTGGCTCCAATTTATGCAGAAGCCAATATTGCAGTAGATCATAACCAGATTGTGATGCAGACATTAAAGAGAATCGCATGTGAGCATGGAATGAAATGTCTTCTTCATGAAAAACCGTTTGCAGGTGTCAATGGTTCCGGAAAGCATGACAACTGGTCCATCATTACAGATGACGGAATCAATATGCTGGATCCGGGAACAACGCCGCATGAAAACATCCAGTTTTTGCTTGTGTTAACTTGTATTTTAAAAGCAGTCAACAAACATGCAGATCTTTTGAGAGAATCGGCTGCAGATCCGGGAAATGACCACAGACTCGGAGCGAATGAAGCGCCGCCTGCAATCATTTCCGTATTTCTTGGAGAGCAGCTGGAGGATGTGATCGATCAGCTGATCAGTACAGGAGAGGCAACCCACAGTCTGGAAGGAGGAAAACTGGAGACAGGTGTAAGAACACTTCCGGAATTGACAAAGGATGCGACAGACAGAAACAGAACTTCACCGTTTGCGTTTACAGGAAATAAATTTGAATTCCGTATGGTAGGTTCCAGAGATTCTGTTGCTTCTGCAAATATTGTATTGAATACGATTGTGGCAGAGGCATTTGCAGAGGCTTGTGAAGTATTGGAAAAGGCAGATGACTTCCAGTTGGCAGTGCATGATCTGATCAAGGAGTATGCGACGGAAAATCAAAGAATTATCTTCAATGGAGACGGATATTCTGATGCATGGGTAGAAGAGGCTGAAAGACGCGGACTTCCGAATATTAAATCCATGGTGGAAGCAATTCCGGCAATGGTGACAGAGAAAGCAGTGACATTGTTTGAAAGATTCGGAGTATTTACAAAAGCAGAGCTGGAATCCCGTGTAGAAATCCAGTACGAGAGTTATGCAAAAGCGATTAACATCGAAGCCCGTACAATGATCGATATGGCAAGAAAGCAGTTTATCCCTGCAGTGATCAAATATACAAAGACATTGGCAGATACCGTTCTTTCTGTAAAAGAAGCTGGTGTGGACGCCAGTGTGCAGACAGAAGCTCTTGAGGAGATCACCGTTCTTTTGAAAGAGTCAAGAGTAGCTTTGGCACACTTGGAAGAGGTGACAGCACAGGCAGCTGCCAAAGAAGAAGGTCCTGTACAGGCAAACTTCTACCATGATGAAGTGTGCCCGGCTATGGAAGAATTGAGAAAACCAATCGACAAACTGGAGATGATCGTGGACAAAGAGGCATGGCCGATGCCTTCTTACGGAGATTTGATCTTCGAAGTTTAGGGAATGAAAAAAGAAAGAAACGACCGGATGCGATTTGAAAGAGAATCGTGTCCGGATTTTTGTAATGGAGGAAAAATATGAAGACAGCAGCAGAATTAAGACAGCTTGTGACAAGAATTGATCACAAAAGCTATCCTGCCTATAAAGAGACGAGGGGAGTGTATCAGTTTACAGGGTATCAGTTATCCATTGATCATGTACAGGGAGATCCGTTTGCATCCCCGTCAAAAGTAAGTATCTGTATCAAAGGGAAAACAGCAGGATTTCCAGAGAAATTGTACTCTACCAAGTGGCAGAAGACGGCATTGGAAGACGAGCTGATCCGACAGTTTGGGAGATGTTGCGAGAAGTTTGGATTTCAGGCGAAGGGATCTGGAAAGAGTGGGATGATCGCAGTCAGCAGATGTGGACAGGAAGTTCTGGAGCGGAGCGCTGCGCAGATTGATGCAAAAAGTGGAGATATCCGGATCCGGCTGGAGGTTGGATTTCCGGCAAATGGAAGGACGATCAATGCCAGGGAGTGGATTCGGATCTTTTTTGAATTTCTTCCGAAATGTGTGGAGCAGTCCCTGTATTATAAAAACTGTGATGCAAAAAGAGTGCAGAAGGTCAGTAATCTGGCAGAGGATCAGCATGCTCTTCGGGAGATGCTTCCTCAAATGGGACTGTGTGCATTTGTGGCAAATGGATCTGTTTTGCCGAGAGAATCTGGTGTTTCTGCACGTCCGATGAAACAAGCTGTCTGCTTTCAGTCACCAAAAGAGCTGGAGGTAGAAATTTCCCTTCCGCATAAAGGTGTGATCAAAGGAATGGGAATCCGTAAGGGGATCACATTGATCGTAGGTGGAGGCTATCATGGAAAGTCTACACTTTTAAAGGCATTGGAACTGGGAGTATATAACCACATCGCAGGGGATGGAAGAGAATATGTGATCACAGATGCTACGGCAGTCAAACTGCGTGCAGAGGATGGAAGAAGCATCAAAAAGACAGATATTTCGATGTTTATCAATGATCTTCCAAATGGAAAGGATACCAGACATTTTTACACAGAAGATGCCAGTGGCAGTACTTCACAGGCGGCAAATGTTGTGGAGGCAATGGAGGCGGATACCGCAGTTATGTTGATTGATGAGGATACCAGTGCAACCAACTTTATGATCCGTGATGAATTGATGCAGAGAGTCATTCACAGAGAGATGGAGCCAATTACTCCGTTCATCGAACGTATTCGGGAACTATATGAAGAAGAAGGAATTTCTACTGTGATCGTGGCAGGAAGCTCCGGGGCGTATTTTCATATTGCGGATTGTATTATACAGATGGATCGATACGTTCCAAAGGATATTACGAAGATGGCCAAAAGAGAGGCAGAACAATTTCCACAGCTGAGCGGACCGGGGAAGAAGGCGTGCAGACCAGATTTTGAACGGAAGCCGCAGCAGGGACGGGAATGGAAAGGCAATGACCGTATTAAAATGAAGACCATGGGAAAAGAAGCGATATCCATCAATCGGGAAACCATCGATCTGCGATATGTGGAACAGATCACGGACAGTGAACAGGTGACAGCACTTGGATATTGTGTAAGTTATGCACAGCGGCATTTGCTGGATGGAAAACGTACTGTGAAAGATGTGGTAGCTTTGCTGGAAGAGAAGATAGAGAGAGAATCTCTTGCCGCACTTTGCGAAAGTACTTCTGCTGTTGCCAATATGGCACGTCCCAGAACACAGGAGATTTTTGCATGTTTTGATCGATATCGGGGGTTGAAATTATAGATACAGGGGGAAAGTAAAGATGAGGTTTATCCATTTGTCAGATCTGCATATTGGCAGGCAGCTTCATCAGTATTCGTTGAAAGAAGACCAGGAACACATCCTGGGTGAAGTTGTAGAGTATGTAAAAGAGCTGAAGCCGGATGCAATAGTAATTGCAGGAGATGTGTATGACAAGTCTGTGCCGTCTGCGGAAGCAGTGGGAATTTTTGATCATTTTTTGACGGCGCTCTCTGAAATAGAACCGGAACTTCCGATTTTTATAATCAGCGGAAATCATGATTCGGCGCAGAGACTGGATTATGCCAGCGGGATACTAGGACAAAAAGGAATTTACATTGCCGGAAAACTTCCGCAAAACAGGGGAGAATTTTTGAAAAAGGTGACTTTGCAGGATGCATATGGTGATGTGAATTTCTATTTACTGCCGTTCCTGAAACCGGGATATGTAAGGACGGTGTTTGAGGGCGAGATGCCGGAAGGCTACAGCGAGGCAGTACAGATGCTTCTTGAACGGGAGAAGATCGATCCTGAAAAAAGAAATATAATCGTGACGCACCAGTTTTATACAGGGACAGGACAAGATACGAAGACATGCGATTCTGAAATTTTTTCTGTGGGAGGGATTGACAATGTGGACGTTACACCTCTTTTGGCGTTTGATTATGCGGCGCTGGGTCATCTGCACAGTGCACAAAAAGTTGGAAGAGAATCGATTCGATATCCGGGAACGTTGTTAAAGTATTCTGTCAGCGAAAGCAATCAGACGAAGTCACTGCATCTGGTGACATTAAAAGAAAAGGGAGCTCCTGTAGAAGTACAGACTTATCCACTTCATCCGATCAGAGATGTGAAAAAGTTCCGGGGAACTTTGGAAGAATTGTTGAAAACAGTTCCGGAAGATGCAAAAGAGGACTATGTCAGTATTACGCTGACAGATGAAACAGATCCATATCGGCCGAAGGAGCAGCTGGAAAAGATATTTTCACATATTCTGGAAGTACGTATGGATAATTCCCGTACAAGAAAAAAGCTGATGAAAGATGCAGAAGTGGTGCGTATGGCATCTCCTCTTGAGATTTTTGGAGATTTTTTTCAGGAGATGCAGGGAAGAGCATTGAACGCTGAGGAACAGCAGGTGATGCAGAAGATCACAGAAGGGATGGAGGAAGAATAGATGAAGCCAGTCAAATTGACGATGTCTGCCTTTGGATCTTACAGTGGATTGGAACAGATTGACTTTACAGGGATACAAAACGGATGTTTTCTGATCACAGGAGATACCGGTGCCGGGAAAACAACGATTTTTGATGCAGTGACTTATGCCCTTTATGGAAGAACCAGTGGGGGAAAACGAGATGGGAATATGATGCGGAGTCAATATGCGGATTCAGATACGGATACGTATGTGGAATTTCAGTTTTTGTACAGGAATCAGAAGTACATGGTCAGACGCAATCCCGAATATCTGCGCCCTTCCAAACGAAAAAATGCAGACGGAACTATGAAGTTTGTAAAAGAAACTGCAAAAGTCAGTCTGCTGCTTCCGGATGGCAGTGAATTCCAGGGAAAGAAAAAGGAAATCGATTTGAAAATAGAGGAGATCATCGGATTGGACGTGAACCAATTTACACAGATCGCGATGATCGCGCAGGGTGACTTTTTGAAACTTTTGCATGCAGAGTCAAGAGAACGAAAGCAGATCTTTTCGAAAATTTTTCATACCAGGATATTCTGGAGGATTCAGGATACGCTGAAAGAACAGGCAAAAGAATTGTCTGTTCAATTGGAAAAAAACAACATGGATTGTAAGCGGGAAATGGAGCGGGTGCAGCTTACAGAAGAAGATGTGAGAAAAGAACCGTGGGAAGCATTGTTAAAATTACAGATTCCCCCTCAAAAGGAAGTCTTAGATTGTGTAGAGTGGATCTGTAAGAGTGGAGAAATCCGAGAGCAAGAACTAAGACAGAAGAATGATCAGCAAGAAAAGCAGGCAGATGCGCTCCAGATGGAACTCAAAAGCAGGCAAGAAACCAACCGCTTATTTGAATTGCTGAAAAAAACGCAGGAACAGCTGGAAATATTGAAAGGACAGGAAGCAAAAGCGGAAGAAATGCGCAGACAGATACGGGACGGAAGCCGCGCTCAGAAAGTGGCGGCAGCGCAGGAGCAGTTCCAGAAAGCAAAGGCAGAGTATTTGGGCTTGAAAGAAGGGTATTGTGCAGTTGAACAGCAATTGAAACAGCATGAACAGGAATTGGAAACAGCAAGAGTCTTCTATCAGGAACAGGAACAGCAGCTCAAACAGCAAGAGCCGAAAATACAGGAACAGATTCTCCGGATCCAGGAGATACTTCCCAAGTTGAGGCAGCTTCACAGTCTGAAGCAGCAGTACCGAAAATCAGAACAAGATATGCAGCACTGTCTGAAAAAATGTCAGGATGCTTCGCAGCAATATGAGCAGTTGTATCAGAAATATTTTGAAGAACAGGCTGGTATTTTGGCCCAGGAGCTGCAGGATGGAAAACCTTGTCCGGTATGCGGTTCCTGCAGTCATCCGAAAAAAGCAGTCATATCCCAAGAGGCACCGGACAAAGAGCAGGTGGAGAAGGCAAAAGAAATCCGGGATCGGGAAGAGGCAAATCGTATGCAAGTGCTGGAGCGTTTTCAAGCTGTCAAAGGAAGATTGGAGTCTGAGCAGGTCATGATAGCCGAAGTTATGGAAAGAGAAGGGAAAACAGAAGCGGATCTGGAGGAAACAGAGGCGGAAAGACAGTTGCAGAAATTGACAGAAGATTTGAAAAAACTGCAGTCTGCATTTCAAAAGAGACAGAAAGATTATCAACAATTGATCCAGGAGAAAAGCAGGCTTCAGGGACAGGCAGAAAGCAAAAAATCCCAGCTGATTATCTGGAATAAGAAAGTCAAAGAGGGGGAAGAATACTTCCTGAGAGAGTTTCAAAATCAGGACTTTCAAAGTCAGAAAGAGTACGAGCAGGCAAAGAGATGGATAGAAAACCGGGAGGCAAGAGAGGCCAATCTTAAGAAGTATGAATCTGCAGTCTTGGAAGTATCTTCCAGATACGATACGCTTAAACAACAAACGGAAGGAAAGCAGATGGCATCTGTGGAGACGCTGGAAAAAGAGTTGGCTGCTGTCCGTGAAAAGCTGCGTCTTTCAAGAGAAGAAAACATGACGCTGCATACAAGAAATGAGATTAACCAAAGAGCGAGAAAGACGCTGATCCGTGATTTCTCAGATGCTCAAAAACTGCGCCGCCAATACGAAATATTAGGAAATTTGAGCCGGACGGCAAATGGAAATTTAAGTGGAAGTGTAAAACTGGATTTTGAAACTTATGTACAGCGTCAATACTTTCGGCAGATCATCCATGCGGCAAATATGCGTCTGGCAAAAATGACCGGTCAGGAATTTATTTTGCAGTGCAGAGAAATCGGAAATTTAAGCAGTCAGGGGCAGGCAGGGCTGGATCTGGATGTATATGATCTGGTCAATGATTCTGTGCGGGATGTGAAAACACTCTCTGGTGGAGAGTCCTTTATGGCTTCTTTGTCGATGGCTCTGGGACTGGCCGATATTGTGCAGAATACAGCTGGAGCAGTGAGCCTGGAGACCATGTTTGTAGATGAAGGATTTGGATCATTGGATGATATGGCGAGAGACAGAGCCATTCAGATTTTGAAAGATCTGGCAGGTGAAAAAGGACTTGTGGGAATTATCTCCCATGTCAATGAGCTGAAAGAGCAGATTGAATGGCAGCTGGAAGTGAAAAAAACAGACCATGGAAGCCATGTGAAATGGAATTTTATGGTATAACAGGCAGGAAGTGACAGACATGAGAAAAAAAGCAGTTGGGGGAGTGATTCTGGCAGTAGTGTGCTCTTTTTTGGCGTGGAATATGCCGGGAAATGCGGCGGAGGAAGAAAAGGAACCGGTACATGTCGTAGTACTTGGAGACAGTATAGCAAAAGGATATGCAGGAGCAGATCAACCGGAACTTTGCTGCTATGGACAGAGCGTGGCAGAATCACTTTCTCAGGGAGCAGGCAGACCATATCTATATGAGAATTATGCAAAGAATGGACTTGCTACCAGGAAATTTCAGGAAAAAATATTGGCAGATTCCCAAGTACAGGAAAGTATTTCCAAGGCGGATGTGATTCTGATCACAATGGGATCGAATGATCTTTTGAATGAATTTAAGAAGTCGGCACAGGAAATTTTGAATACAGATACAAAATTTCGGAGTGCAAATCAGGCCCTTGCAGAAGTAAAAGAGCAGGTCAAAAGCAACCCACTTCTGATTTTTCGGATCATTGATGCTCTTGGAAACTGGGATTATCAGGAATTTGAGACACAGTGGATCGCTGCGATGGATCGTATTTCGGCTTGCAAAAAAGAAGATGTACAGATCATCGTGACAAATATCTACAATCCGGTGAAGCAGATGGCACTTCCGGGCACCATGAATCAGGTCGTGGAGAATATCATTGGGAATATGAATGGAATTCTGGAGAAACGAAGCAGTGAGTATGGATATCAAATTGCAGATCTTGCGGATTCCCAGGTGACAGCGCATGTGCAGAAGGATGGACTGCACCCGGATCAGAACGGGCAGGATCTGATCGCTGAAATCGTGAGATCACAGATTGTAGGGTATGAGAGGGAGATGCCGGACAGTCAGGTAGACGCAACAACTGTAAAGGCAGAAGTACCTCGGGAAGAAAAACCCCCAAAAGCCAAAAAGGAAAATAGAAGTGCGGGGGTGATACTGACTGCAGTGATACTGGCTGGAGTCGGATTTTTGTATAAAAAGGGGAAAGAAAGCAGGCATAATTAGAGTACAAAACTATATCACAGTTATAACACAAAAACTTCACAAAGTTCTGGTATCGTTTTTCCTTGTAAACAGGAAAATCCTGTAAACAACAGGGAGTAGGAGGACGAGATTTTGATAGAAGTAAAGAACCTTGTGAAAAAATACGGAAATCATATGGCCGTAGACCACCTGAATTTTACGATTGAAAAAGGGCGGGTCTATGGCTTTTTAGGTCCAAATGGGGCTGGAAAGTCTACCACGATGAATATCATGACAGGTTATCTTGGTGCCACAGAAGGGGAGGTGCTGATCGATGGACATGATATTTTGAAGGAACCAGAAAAAGCCAAGAAGCATATTGGATATCTGCCGGAGATTCCGCCTCTTTATGTGGATATGCGAGTTTGGGAATATCTGGAATTTGCAGCAGAATTGAAGGGAATTCCGAAAAAAGAGAGAGAATCTGCAATTGATGAGGTCATTCATATGACGAAGCTTCAGGATGTAAAAATGCGTCTGATTCGGAATCTTTCCAAGGGATATCGGCAAAGAGTCGGGCTGGCGCAGGCAATTCTGGGATTTCCGGAGATCATCATTTTAGATGAGCCGACAGTGGGGCTGGATCCGAAACAGATTATTGAGATCCGGGAGCTGATCCGGGAACTTGCGAAAAATCATACGGTTATTTTGAGTTCTCACATTCTTGCGGAAATACGAGAAGTATGTGATTACATTCTGATCATATCCAGGGGAAAACTGGTTGCAAGCGATACTCCGGATCGTCTGGAGGAAACAATGAGCGGGACAGAGACCGTGGAGATTCTGGCAAAAGAACGTGCTGACAGAGTACGGGAAATTTTATTGCAGGTAGAGCATATTCAGAGTCTGCATACGCAGGAGCGGGCAGATCAGACTTGTGCAGCAAAAATTCAGGTAGAGCACGGGTATGATATCAGAGAAAATGTCTTCCTTGCATTTGCGAGGCAGCAGTGCCCGCTGCTTGAGCTGCAGACCTCACGTGTGAGTCTGGAAGAGGTCTTTTTAGAGTTGACACAAAATGATGCAGTAGGAGAGGAGGAGCGGACAAATGCTGGCAATTTATAAACGAGAACTGAAGGCTTATTTTCAGTCCATGACAGGATGTGTATTTATTGCATTTCTGGTGATGTTTACGGGAATTTATTTTATGGCATACAATTTGAATGCGGGATATCCGTATTTCTCTTATACACTGTCAGGTGCTTTGATCGTATTTCTGGTAGGAATTCCTCTTTTGACAATGCGCAGCTTTTCAGAGGAGAGAAAAACAAAAACGGATCAGCTGCTTCTGACAGCACCTGTCAGTCTGACAAAAGTTGTACTTGGGAAGTATCTTGCCATGGTAACGGTTCTGGCAGTACCGAATATGATCTTCTGTTTGTTTCCACTTCTGATCGAATTGCAGGGAACCGCATATCTTCTTGTAGATTATAGCTCTATTGCGGTCTTTTTTCTGCTTGGGTGTGTGTATCTGGCAATCGGGATGTTCATGTCATCTCTGACAGAAAGCCAGATTATTGCATTCATCAGTACGTTTGGAATTTTGCTGCTTTTGTATCTGTGGGATGGAATTCTTTCGTTTCTTCCAACATCAGCAGGAAGTGGCCTGATCGGAATTCTATTGCTTCTGACATTGGCAGTTGTGTATATCTACCACATGACAAGAAATTGGATGCTGGCAGCAGGCATTGAAGCAGCAGGAGCAGCAGTGGCGATTATTGTGTATTTTGTAAAATCAAGCCTGTATGAAAATCTCCTGACAAAGCTTCTGGGACGTCTTGCGCTTGCAGATGTGTTTATGAATATTTCATCCAGTAATATTGTAGATATCAGTGGACTGCTTCTGTATGTATCAATTTTGGTGATTTTTGTATTTCTGACGATACAGACAATTCAGAAAAGACGTTGGAGTTAGGAGGAGCAGAGTATGCAGAAAATTAAGAATTTATTCAGGTCGTCAGAGTCCAGAAACGGATCTTACAGTGTGGGAATTACAGCATTGGTGATTGTGATCATTGTGGTCGTCAATTTGATCGCAGGTCAGATTCCGGAAAAGTATAGGAATCTGGATGTCAGCAGTACAAAAATTTACGATATTTCCAAGACCAGTAAAAAGCTGCTTCAAAATGTCAAAGATAACGTGACATTTACCGTTCTGGCAAATAAAGAAGAAACAGACGAAAGAATTGTGACATTTTTGAGCAAATATGCGGCCTTATCTTCTAAAATTTCCGTAGAGTGGATCGATCCGGTTCTGCATCCGTCTGCACTGAAAGAATATGATGCTGCAGAAAACAGTATTGTAGTGTCATGTGAGGATACGGGAAAGACGAAAGTCGTTTCTTTTAGTGATATTATTGTTGCGGATATGTCTTCTTATTATTATACAGGAACGGTATCGGAAGCCCGGTTTGACGGAGAGGGACAGCTTAGCAGTGCAGTCAATTACGTGACAAGTGATGTGGAGAGCAAGATTTATCAGACGTCGGGACATGGGGAACAGACGCTGTCTTCGACCATTCAGGATCTGATGGAAAAGAACAATTATACACTGGAGGGAGTCAATACGGTGATGAATCCGACAATTCCAGAAGACTGTGAATTACTTCTGATGTATGCTCCGTCATCAGATCTGACAGAGGATGAAAAAAAATCTGTGGAAACGTACTTGAAAGAAGGCGGAAAGCTGATGCTGCTTTTGGGAGATACAAACAGTACGGAACTGCCCAACCTGGCATCGGTCATGAAAACATACGGAATGGAAAGCGTGGACGGTTATATCGCAGATGCGCAGAGAAGTTATCAGAACAATTATTACTGTTTCTTTCCACAGCTGACGGCTTCCGGGGAGTTGACAAATGGAATGGAGTCACAGATGCTTTTGCTTCTCAATACACATGGAATGACAATCAGTGATCCTGAGAGAGAGAGTATTTCTGCCACTTCTTTTTTGACAACATCTGACAATGCATATGCTGTGACAGAAGACAGTCAGAGTGATGCGGGAAGCTATGTGCTCGGTGCAGTGGCACAGGAGGATTCTGCCCGATTTACGGTAATCAGTGCAGGAAGTTTGATTTCGGCAGAAATTACAGATACTTTCCCTCAGCTTGAGAATACAAAACTGTTTATGAATGCAGTAGCTGCCAATTTTGATGGAACAGAAGATCTTTCCATCGAAGCAAAAAGTCTGGCACCGGTTTATAATACAATGCAGCATGCAGGGGTTCTCAGTATTCTGGTAATTTTTATTCTGCCGCTTGGTATTCTTTTCGGAGGATTTGCGGTGTGGATGAAGCGGAGAAAAGCATAGAAGATCAAAAGGAGAACAAAGACAATGAAGCAGAAAAAAAATCCGCTATTGCTATTGCTGGCCATACTGGCAGTGCTGCTTGTTGTTTACGCTGTCGTGATACGCATGGGAAACAGACAGGAAGAAAAAGAACAACAGGAAGAGGAAGCAAAAAAAATCTATGTTACGGATATAGAGACGCTCACCGGCATTCAGTTTGATGTGGGCAATGGAGAAATCCAGCTTATAAAGGAAGACAAAACGTGGTACGATAAAAATGACAGAGATTTTCCGTTGGATCAGAGTTATCCGAAACAGATAGAGAAAACATTTGAACAACTGCAGGTGGAGAGAAAATTGGAGAACGGAGATTCTCTGGAAGCATATGGTTTGGAAGATCCGCAGTATACGATGATACTGACTGCACAGGATAGCAGACAGACTGTTTTGTATTTTGGAAATGTGACAGGAGATTCATACTATCTGACCCTGAATGAAAAAACAGAAATCTATACAGTAAGTATAAGTATTGTGGAAAATCTTCAATATAGTATGGAGGATATGGCACAGCTTGATACCATTCCGTCTATTGGCAGTGGAAACCTGAAGAAGGTTTCCATCAGTCAGGGGACAAATGCAATAGAATATGATTCCGAGCAGGAAGATGACACAAAGAGTCTGGCAACGATTGCCGGTGGTCTGGGTGTGTTGACACTTACAGATGTGGCAGACTATTCTGTGGAAGAGACAGACCTTGGAAAATACGGGCTGGATGAACAGAATCGGACAACAGAGACTGCGATATATACCAGTGATCAGAAGGAAAAGACCATCACTTTGTATTTGGGAAAAGAAGACGGAAAGGGAAACCGTTATGTACAGCTTTCGGATTCAAAGATCGTATATCGTGTGGAAATTGAAAAGTGTAAAAATATGTTGAATCAGGATACAGGATCTTAAATTCTTTCCGGCTGTCATAAAGTTTATAGTAATTTAAGGATTGCTTTATTGACAGCCGGGGAAAAACGAGAGACAATACTTTCTATATTTAAGAAAAGGCGGGAATGCATACGATGAAAGAAAAATTGATGAGATTTATGCAAGGGCGGTACGGGGTACTGGATGCACTTGGAAAGTTTTTGTTAATACTGGGATTGGCGCTGGCATTTTTTGCGCCGATCTTTACCGGAGATCATGCGATTGGGGTTGTATTTTATTTGCTTGGATGGGCAGCTCTTATCTATGCATATTTCCGGATGTTTTCCAGAAATGTGAGAAAGCGTTATGATGAGAATGTAAGGTTTTTGAATAAGACAGCAAAGATACGGGGATTTTTCAAAGGACAGAAGAACCTTATGTCGCAGAGGAAAGAGTACCATATCTATACTTGTCCGGGATGCAGACAGAAGATCCGGATCCCAAGAGGAAAAGGCAGGATTGAGATTCGCTGTCCGAAGTGCGGGACTACATTTATTAAGAAAAGCTGAGAGAAAAGAAAAGAACAAAGTATAAGGGGAGCAAAAAGAGGGCATGACAGATCCATATCATGTGTTGGGAGTATCAGAAGATGCTTCGGACGAAGAAATTAAAAAAGCATATCGGACATTGAGCAGAAAGTACCATCCGGATGCCAACATCAATAATCCATTGAAAGAAGAAGCAGAAGCGAAATTTAAAGAAGTGCAGCAGGCATATCAGCAGATTATGGACGAGCGTTCCAGGGGATATTCTTCCGGGGCGGGAAGCAGTGCAGGGTATGGAGGCTGGTATCAGAGCCAGCAAGGTACAGATGATGAGAACAGCCAGTATTTAAGAGCAGCAGCAAATTACATACAGAGTGGACACTATACAGAGGCGCTCAATGTGTTAAACAGTATCAGGGAGCGGGGGGCTCTGTGGTATTTCTACAGTGCATCGGCAAATTCTGGTATGGGAAATAACGTGACTGCACTGGAACATGCCAAAGAGGCTGTTCGTCTGGAACCACAGAATATGCAGTATCAGATGCTCTTGCAGCGGCTCCAGGGAGGTGGAGGCTGGTATCAGCAAAGACAGAGTATGTACGGGTATCCGAGTTCCGTAGGAGGAGACTGGTGTATGAAGCTGTGTATTGCGAATATGATGTGTAATCTGTGCTGCGGCGGAAGTGGATTGTGCTGCGGAGGTTACGGCAGTGGATACGGAGGATACCTTTAAAAGGTGGATAGTAAAAGAATCTCGTCGGTGACGGGGTTCTTTTTTATTCTATGAAATTTATTGAAAAATAAGTCACTAATCAAATATAGTGTGTGCTGTAGTGGCGGCGATGTTTGATAACGCAAAAAAAGACATTCGTTAATTCGAATGTCCTTTCCAAAAAACCAATGCGGAAGAAGAGACTTGAACTCTCACAGGATTAACTCCCACTAGAACCTGAATCTAGCGCGTCTGCCATTCCGCCACTTCCGCGTTTCTTGTCGGCTGTCCGCCTGACAAGATGTATAATACCATAGTGGAATCGATTTGTAAACCCCTAAATTCAAAAAAAATCTAAATTTTTTTATTTTTTTGAATTATTCATATTATTTAGCTATTTCTGCCAGTTTCATCTTCTTCATTTCGCGTGAGATCAAGAACACAGAAGTAAGGAACGCAATGGCATCAGCTGCCGGTCCCGCATACATAATTCCGTCGATTCCCCAAAACAGCGGAAGAATGAAAAGCAGCGGTATCAGGAAGAAAACCTGACGGGTGAGGGAGAGCAGCATTCCTTTGACTGGTTTTCCGATTGCAGCAAAGAAATTGGATGATAATAACTGTACGCCGTTTAAGAGGACCATAAACAAGAAGATCCGCATAAATTTGACGGCAAACTCAAAATAAAGAGCATCTCCCGTTCCGAACAGGGAGATAATCTGGCGTGGACATAGCTGGAACAAAAGAAATCCAATCAGAGATATGACCAGATTACACTGGATTGCCAGTTTATAAACGCCGCGGACACGATCATACTGTTTTGCACCGTAGTTGAACCCGATGATTGGCTGGGAGCCCTGAGAGATTCCGATGATGACTGCCAGCAGGATCGCATTTGTTTTCATAACAATTCCACAGGCTGCCAGCGGGATTTCTTTTCCGTAAGGAGAAAGTGCTCCGTAATAGGTCAGTGAATTATTCAGTACGATCTGTACAAATGTGAGCGCTACCTGATTTAAACTGTTGCTCATGCCGAGGGAAGCGATTTTTAAACAAAGCTTTCTGTGAAGCCGGAAATAATGCGCTTTTAGTTCCACATTTCGGAATCGCTTTAAATAGCTGACGGCAACCAGACAGGATACAATCTGTCCGATGATCGTTGCCCACGCAGCACCTGCAACTCCCAGTTTAAAGATAAAAATAAAGACCGGATCCAGTATGGTGTTGCTGATCGCACCGATCAGCATACAGGTCATGGAAAATTTCGGACTTCCGTCTGCCCGGGCGAGGTTGCTCATCCCATTGTTGACAATCAGAAAAGGCATACCGATTGCGGTGATCCGGGTGTATTCTTTGGCATATGGCATGATTTCGGCTGTTGCACCGAATGCGGTGAGCAGCGGAACGAGAAAAATCTCGATCAGTACGGCGTAGATCACACCAAAGACAAGCATCATTGTAAATGCAGTCCCTACGACCTGCGCGGCGTCCTCTTTTTCGCCGGCTCCCAGATTCAGGGAAAACAGTGAAGCACTTCCGATGCCGATCAGAAGTGCGATGGCAAGAGAGATGGTGGTCAGAGGAAACGCAACATTAGTAGCTGCATTACCGAGATAGCCGACTCCCTGGCCGATAAATACCTGGTCTACGATGTTATACAAAGAACTGACAAGCATTGCGATAATGCTTGGGACTGCAAAAGATTTTAAAAGTCTGGGAAGTGGTTCATAACCCAGTGGATTTTCTGTCGGAACAGAATTCATAAAAATCGCCTCGTCTTTCTTGAAAAAATTCATGTTTTATTATAGGGCAAAAAAATAGGATTGACAAATTTATTTTTTGTGATATAGTTTGAATATCAAAGTATTTTAAAATAAAAATATTTTGAAACAAAAATAATGGAGAGAAAAGATGACAGGAAGAATATGCGGAACAGGATCTTATGTGCCGGCCAGAATTGTAGAAAATGAAGAGCTGGCAAATCTGGTGGACACAAATGACGCCTGGATCCGTGAACGGACAGGTATTGCGAGAAGACATCTTGCAGAAAATGAGACTACTTCATATATGGCTGCACAAGCGGCACAGAGAGCACTGGAACAGGCAAAGATCCAGGCGGGGGAAGTCGATCTGATTTTAGTGGCAACCTCAACACCGGAGAGTATTTTTCCATGTACGGCATGTGAAGTACAAAGAATCATTCAGGCAGAGCGCGCGGCGTGTTTTGATCTGAATGCAGCATGCAGCGGTTTTTTGTTTGCTCTTCAGACAGCGCAGGCTTATATACAGTCCGGTAGTTATAAAACTGTGTTGGTGATCGGCGCGGACAGTATGTCACATGTGGTGGACTGGAGTGATAGAAGTACGTGCATTTTATTTGGAGATGGAGCCGGTGCCACAGTACTTCGCAGAGCGGAAAGTGGATTGTATGTACAAGCAGCACATTCCGATGGAGAAAAGGGAAGTGTTCTTACCGGGTACAGCAGACACAGAAAAGATTGGAATCTTCCGAAAGAAGCCGGGGCGGCGTATATTCGGATGGATGGGCAAAGTGTATTCAAATTTGCGGTTCGGAGAGTTCCAGAGATTGTGGAAGAGCTTTTGGAAGCGGCGCAGATTGAAAAAGAGGATATTTCGTATTTCTTTTTGCATCAGGCGAATCGCAGAATCATCGAAGCAGCAGCAAAGAGAATCGGGGTGGAGAGTTCCAGATTCCCAATGAATTTACAGGAATATGGAAACACTTCCGCAGCAAGCATTCCGATTCTTCTGGATGAATGGAACAGAAAACAACTCCTGAAAAAAGGAGACAAACTGGTGCTTGCAGGTTTTGGAGCAGGACTTTCCTGGGTGGGAAGCCTACTGGAATGGTAAAAGAAAAAGGAGGAAAAAATTATGTTAGAAAAAATCAAAGAAATTACAGCAGAATCATTAGGTGTAGAGGTAGAAACAATTACAGAGAAAACATCGTTTAAAGAGGATTTGGGAGCAGACTCTCTGGATTTGTTTGAAATGGTTATGGCATTTGAAGAGGCATTTGAAGTAGAGATTCCAAGTGAGGATCTGGAGCAGATCCAGACAGTAGGAGATGTAGCAGCGTATCTGGAAGCACACAAATAGAGGAAGGAAACCAGCATGAAAACAAAAATTACCACACTTTTTGGAATAGACTCTCCAGTTGTACAAGGAGGTATGGCCTGGGTGGCGGAGAGCCATCTGGCAGCAGCAGTTTCGAATGCCGGAGGTTTGGGAATCATTGGAGCAGCCAGTGCACCTGCGGAGTGGGTGCGAATGCAGATCCAAGAAGTGAAAAAGAGAACAGAAAAACCATTTGGAGTCAATATTATGCTGATGAGTCCTTATGCCGATGAAGTGGCGCAGGTAGTCGTACAAGAGCAGGTGCCGGTTGTGACAACAGGTGCCGGTTCTCCGGAGAAATATATGAGTCTTTGGAAAGAAGCGGGAATTAAAGTAGTTCCAGTGGTGGCGTCTGTTGCCCTTGCAAAACGGATGGAGCGCTGCGGAGCAGATGCGCTTGTAGCAGAAGGAACAGAAGCAGGTGGTCATATTGGAGAGAATACAACGATGGTGTTGGTACCTCAAGTGGTGGATGCGGTGAACATTCCGGTGATCGCAGCAGGTGGGATTGCAGATGGAAGAGGAATGGCCGCAGCATTCATGCTGGGAGCAGAGGGAGTGCAGGTAGGCACTCGGTTTGTGGCGTCAAAAGAGGCACAGGTACATGAAAATTACAAAAATTGTATTGTAAAGGCCAGAGACATTGACTCCCGGGTAACGGGAAGAAGCACCGGACATCCGGTCCGGGCACTGCGCAATCAGATGACAAAAGTATATCTGGAGAAGGAACAGGCAGGGGTTCCGTTTGAAGAACTGGAGCTGTTGACATTAGGTGGGCTTCGCAAAGCGGTTGTGGACGGTGATGTGACAAATGGAAGCGTCATGGCAGGTCAGTCTGCGGCAATGGTCAAAGAAGTGCTGACTTGTGAAGAAATCATACAAAGTATGACAGCTCAGGCAGAGGCATTGTTAAAAGGAGTTTTAGAACATGAGTAAAACAGCATTTATGTTTCCCGGACAAGGGGCACAGACAGCCGGAATGGGAAAGGACTTTTATGAACACAGTGAGATTGCAAGAGAAGTGATCGACGGAGCATCGGAACTTTTGAAACTGGATATGAAGGCATTGTGCTTTGAGGAGAATGAACATCTCCATCAGACAGAATATACACAGGCTGCACTTGTTACAGTCTGTATGGCAATCGAGCAGGTACTGCGAAGCGCAGGTGCAAAGCCGGATGTGACGGCAGGACTGAGCCTGGGCGAGTATTGTGCGATTGCTTCTGCAGGAGGGCTTCGGATACAGGACGCGATACTGGCTGTTCGAAAGAGGGGCATTTTGATGCAGAATGCGGTTCCGGATGGGAAAGGTGCCATGGCCGCAGTACTTGGTCTGGATGGCAGAAGCATTGAAGAAGGAATTTCCGGAATAAAAGGGGTAAGCATTGCAAATTATAACTGTCCCGGACAGATTGTGATCACCGGATGGAAAGAAAGTGTGGAGCAGGCAGCGGATGTTCTAAAGGAAGCTGGCGCAAAGAGGGTAGTTCCACTAAATGTAAGCGGACCATTTCATTCACCGATGTTGAAAGAAGCATCTGGACAGCTCAGAGAGGTTTTGGATCAGATTGAATTTTTACCGTTGAATCTTCCATATGTGACGAATGTAACAGGACAGTATGTATCAGATATTAGCGAAACAAAAGAATTGCTTACGCAGCAGATCACAGCATCCGTTCGCTGGCAGCAGAGTGTAGAAGAAATGATCAGACAGGGCACAGATACTTTTGTGGAGATCGGACCGGGGCGTACCTTGTCCGGATTTTTGCGGAAGATTGACCGAAATGTGCAGGTATATCAGGTATCTGCATGGGAAGATATAGAGAAGGTAGGAAGGAAGTTATGTTAGAGCAGAAAGTAGCCGTTGTAACAGGTGCATCTCGTGGAATTGGGCGGGCAATTGCAGAAAAACTGGCAGGAGAAGGAATTTTTGTAGTACTCAATTACCGGGGCAGTGTGGAACAGGCAAAAGAGGTACAGCAGGCAATCAGAGAGCAGGGAGGAAACGCAGAAATCTATGCCTGTGATGTTTCCGATTTTTCTGCCTGTGAGGCATTTTTTAAGGATGTGATCAAAATGTACGGAAGGCTGGACATTTTGGTCAACAATGCAGGAATCACAAGGGATGGACTGCTGATGAAGATGTCTGAGGAAGACTACGATGCAGTGCTTCAGACAAATTTAAAAGGAACATTTCATGGAATTCGGTTCGCGTCCAGACAGATGCTCCGTCAGAAACAGGGAAGAATCATCAATATTTCTTCTGTTTCCGGAGTGCTTGGAAATGCGGGACAGGCAAATTACAGTGCATCCAAAGCAGGAGTGATCGGTCTGACAAAATCAGCGGCAAGAGAATTGGCGTCCAGAGGCATTACAGTCAATGCAGTTGCTCCCGGCTTTATCCGAACGGAGATGACAGGGATTCTTTCTGAACAAGTACAGGAACATGCAAAGTCTCAGATTCCTCTCGGATGTTTTGGAGAGCCGGAAGATGTGGCAGAAGCAGTTGCATTTCTGGCATCCGAAAAAGCAAAATATATCACAGGCCATGTGCTGAATGTGGATGGCGGTATGGCAATGTAAAAGGAGAACAGGATGAAAAGAAGAGTGGTAGTGACCGGGCTTGGAGCAGTGACACCTGTAGGAAATACAGTGGAAGAGTTCTGGAGCAGTATCCGGCAGGGAAAGGTGGGAATTGGACCCATCACTAAATTTGATACTTCAGACTATAAGGTAAAACTGGCTGCAGAGGTCAAAGGATTTCAGGCGAAGGAACGGATGGATTTTAAGGCGGCAAAACGTATGGAACCATTTTCTCAGTATGCAGTGGCAGCAGCAAAAGAAGCGTTTGCAGATGCCGGAATTGATATGAACCGGGAAAATCCATATCGGGCAGGTGTGATCGTCGGCTCTGGAATCGGAAGTCTTCATGCGGTAGAGACCAACTATGAGAAAATTCTGGAAAAAGGACCTTCCAGAGTGAACCCTTTGATGGTTCCATTGATGATTTCCAATATGGCAGCGGGAAATATTTCCATCCATCTTGGACTGAAAGGAAAATGCATCAGTGTTGTGACCGCCTGTGCGTCCGGAACGCATTCCATAGGAGACGGATTTCGCGCGATTGCCTATGGAGATCTGGAGATTTGCGTGGCAGGTGGGGCAGAGAGCTGCATTTGTCCAAGTGGTGTAGCAGGGTTTACTGCGCTGACAGCACTTTCTACTTCAGAGGATCCGCTTCGGGCGTCCATTCCTTTTGATAAAGACCGGAATGGATTTGTATTAGGAGAAGGAGCCGGAATTGTTGTGCTGGAAGAACTGGAACACGCAAAAGCGCGGGGTGCCAGAATTTATGCAGAAGTAGTCGGATATGGTGCAACGGGAGATGCGTACCATATTACCTCTCCGGAAGAAACCGGGGAAGGGGCAGCAATGGCAATGAAGTTTGCGATGGAAGAAGCCGGTGTAGCCCCGGAACAGATTGATTACATCAATGCACATGGAACAAGTACACATCACAATGATCTGTATGAGACAAGAGCTATTCGGTATGCATTGGGAGAAGCTGCGGATCATGTTGTAGTCAATTCGACAAAATCCATGATTGGACACCTTCTGGGTGCGGCAGGCGGAGTAGAGTTTATTACTTGTGTGAAAAGTATTCAGGATGGTTTCATTCACCAGACAATGGGGACAAAAGAAACAGAAGAAGAGTGCAGTCTGAATTATGCAGTCGGAGCTCCTGTGGAAGGCGAAATCACATATGCATTGACAAACTCCCTTGGATTTGGCGGGCACAATGCATCACTGTTGCTGAAAAAATATGAAGGGTAGTGTAAAAATATGAAATTTGAACATTTGGTAGAACTGATCCAGGTGGTTTCAGCCTCTGATATCGGGGAATTTAAGTATGAAGAAGACGCGTTCAAAATCTCATTAAAGAAAGAAAAAGGGGAAGGACTGGTTGTAAAACAGAGTGAACCCGTATCGGCAATTGCTGCTGTTCAGCCGCAGAAAGTGGAAAAGAGCGGTGATGAAAAAGTAATCAAATCTCCTTTGGTAGGAACATTTTATGCAGCTCCTGCAGAAAATGCAGATCCATTTGTAAAAGTGGGCGATTCCGTACAGACAGGAAAAGTTCTGGCGATCGTGGAAGCAATGAAACTGATGAATGAAATTGAAAGTGAGTTTGACGGAACGATTCAGGAGATTTTGGTGGAAAATGGGGAGCCGGTCGAATACGGACAGCCTCTTTTTATTGTGAAATAGATAAAGGAGCAGAATATGAAAGCATTGAATGTGGAACAGATTCAGGAGATCATTCCTCACAGACATCCATTTTTGCTTGTGGATGCAATTGAGGATTATGAACCGGGAGAATTTGCAGTTGGATATAAATGTGTGACTTACAGGGAAGAATTTTTCCGTGGACATTTCCCGCAGAAGGCAGTGATGCCAGGAGTGCTGATCCTGGAGGCTCTGGCACAGGTGGGAGCAGTTGCAATTTTAAGTGTTCCTGAAAATCAAGGGAAAATTGCATTTTTCGGAGGGATACAAAAGTGCAGATTTAAAGGCATGGTCTTTCCGGGAGACAAACTGAAACTGGAAACAAAAATCATCCGACAAAAAGGCCCGGTAGGAGTTGGAGAAGCAGTTGCATCTGTGGATGGAAAAGTCGTGGCAAGTGCAGAGCTGACATTTATGGTAGGTGAATGAAATGATAGAAAAAATCTTGATCGCCAATCGGGGAGAAATCGCAGTTCGGATCATCCGGGCGTGTCGGGAAATGGGAATTTTGACCGTGGCTGTTTATTCAGAAGCAGACAAAGAGGCACTTCATACGCAGTTGGCTGATGAGGCAGTGTGCATCGGTCCGGCTCAATCGTCAGAAAGTTATCTGAGTATGGAGCGGATTTTAAGTGCGACATTGACTTCCGGAGCAGATGCCATTCATCCGGGATTTGGGTTTTTATCAGAAAACAGCAAATTTGCAGAGCTTTGTGAAGCGTGTGGAATTACATTTATCGGCCCTTCTTCGGATGTTATTCGAAAGTTGGGCAATAAATCTGTTGCCAGAAAAACGATGGAAGAGGCAGGCGTCCCTGTGATTCCGGGATGCAGCGAGTGCATCTATGATGTGGAAATCGGAAAGCAGACTGCCGATCAGGTAGGGTATCCAGTGATGATCAAAGCAGCGCTTGGAGGCGGTGGAAAAGGAATGCGTACTGCACAGTCAGAGGCAGAGTTTGAGACCGCTTTTCTGACCGCGCAAAGTGAGGCGAAAATAGCATTTGGCGATGAGTCCATGTATATCGAGCATTTCATTGAAAATCCCCGACATATTGAGTTTCAGATTCTGGCAGATACATATGAAAATGTTGTACATTTGGGAGAGCGTGACTGCTCCATTCAGAGAAAGCATCAGAAACTGATTGAAGAATCTCCTTCTCCGGCCCTGACTCCAAAACTGCGTCAACAGATGGGGGAAGCGGCGGTGAGAGCGGCAAAGGCAGCAGGCTATACCAATGCAGGAACGATCGAATTTCTGTTGGAGAAAAGTGGAGCATTTTATTTTATGGAAATGAATACCCGGATCCAGGTGGAACATCCGGTTACAGAATGGGTGACGGGAATCGATCTGATCAAAGAGCAGATCCGTATTGCGCAGGGAATGCCGCTTTCATTTTCCCAGGAAGAGATTGTATTGGATGGGCATGCAATTGAGTGTCGGATCAATGCAGAAGATCCGTCTAAAAATTTCAGGCCGTCTCCTGGAATGATTACGGATATGTATCTGCCGGGAGGAAAAGGGGTTCGGATCGATACAGCGATCTACAGTGGTTATACGGTACCACCTTATTATGATTCCATGCTGGCAAAATTAATCGTACATGCAAAAAACAGAGAAGAAGCAATTTTAAAAATGCGCAGTGCACTTGGTGAAGTGATCATTGAAGGAATTCAGACCAATGTGGACTATCAGTATGAGATTTTGCATCATCCGGATTTTGTAAGTGGAAATACAGATATTGAATTTATTGAAAAGATGGAAAATCAGTAAAAAGGAAGCAAGAATATGAAACTGCAGAATATGTTTAAAAAGAACCGCAAAAGTTATATTCCACTAAAAGGAGAACGTCCGGAAGTGCCGGAAGGTCTTTTGAAAAAATGCAACAAGTGCGGCGCTGCGATCCTGACAGAAGATGTAAAACGAGATGGTTATATCTGTCCCAAATGTAAGGGATATTTTCGGGTACATGCAAAGGAAAGAATTCGCATGACAGTGGATGCGGATTCTTTTGAAGAGTGGGATGCACAGATAGAATTTGTGAATCCACTGGAGTTTAAAGGATACGAGGAAAAAGTAAAAGATATCAAGGAAAAAACCGGACTTTTTGAGGCAGTTGTGACAGGAAAAGCGCGGATTCAGGGAAATCCGGTGGTGATCGCAGTATGTGACGGGCGTTTCCTGATGGCAAGCATGGGGGAAATCGTAGGAGAAAAAATTACAAGAGCCATAGAACGAGCGACAGAAGAGAAACTGCCGGTTCTTATTTTTGCTTGTTCCGGGGGAGCCAGAATGCAGGAAGGGATTATTTCTCTTATGCAGATGGCGAAAACAGCAGCGGCTCTAAAACGACATAGTGATGCGGGACTTTTGTATATTTCTGTATTGACAGATCCTACAACCGGGGGTGTGACGGCTAGCTTTGCGATGCTGGGAGATCTGATTCTCGCAGAGCCTAATGCACTGATCGGGTTTGCCGGTCCAAGAGTCATAGAACAGACGATCGGACAAAAACTACCAAAAGGCTTCCAGAGAGCGGAATTTTTGTTGGAGCATGGTTTTCTTGATGGAATTGTAGAAAGAAAAGACATGCGAAAGACCCTGGGAATGATCTTGAAGATGCATCAGGAATCCGAACAGAGAAAGCAAGTGGACGAAATACAGGATATGGAAGAAAAAATGCACGAAATTTCCGAAAAAAATGCGTGGGAGAGAGTGCTTCTTTCCAGAAAAAATGATCGTCCGACAGGGCAGGATTATATCAGGAGGCTTTTTTCGGATTTTCAGGAATTTCACGGGGACCGCTGTTATGGAGATGATCCTGCGGTGGTTGGAGGAATTGCAAATTTTGCGGGAATTCCTGTGACCGTGATCGCGCAGGCAAAAGGAAAGTCTACCAGGGAAAATGTGGAACGTCATTTTGGAATGCCCTCTCCGGAAGGGTATCGCAAGGCTCTCCGCCTGATGAAGCAGGCGGAAAAATTCAACCGCCCTATTTTCCTATTTGTAGATACACCGGGAGCCTTTTGCGGGATAGAGGCAGAAGAACGGGGGCAGGGAGAGGCAATCGCAAAAAATCTGTTTGAGATGTCGGCTTTGAAAGTCCCAATCTTATCGGTTGTGATCGGGGAGGGAGGCAGTGGAGGAGCGCTTGCATTGGCAGTTGCAGACGAGGTGTGGATGTTGGAAAATGCAGTATATTCTGTATTGTCTCCGGAAGGATTTGCAAGTATTTTGTGGAAAGACAGCAAGCGTGCCAGTGAAGCTGCGGAAGTGATGCGTCTCACGGCGGCAGATCTGGAAGCACTTGGGGTGATCGAAGCAGTGATCGCAGAACCAGAAACGTACACAGAAGAGTCGATGGGAGATGTAATCGCAGTGCTTCGCAGAAAGATGACAAATTTTTTAAAGAGATCTCAGACGCTGTCTAAAGAAAAATTGGTAGAAAGGCGTTATGAACGTTTCCGAAAAATGTGAGGAAACAGAAGATAGAAAGAAGAGGCCATGGAAAATTTACAAATTGGAGAAAAGAAAACAAAAATTCCGCTTATTCAGGGAGGAATGGGCGTCGGGATCAGCCTTGGAAGGCTGGCAGGAAGTGTGGCAAAAGCCGGAGGAATTGGGATCATTTCTACAGCACAGATCGGATACAGGGAATCGGATTTTGATCAAAATCCAGAATTGGCCAATCTTCGTGCCATTGAGCAGGAGATGAAAAAGGCACGGAGTATTTCAAAAGACGGAATCATTGGATACAATATCATGACTGCATTAAAAGGCTATGCAGATCATGTAAAGGCTGCAGTAAGAGCCGGAGCAGATCTGATCATATCCGGCGCAGGACTTCCGGTTGACCTTCCTGCATTGGTACAAGGCAGTGTGGTTAAAATTGCGCCCATTGTTTCAACGGCACGGTCAGCACAGGTGATCTTAAAGTATTGGGACAGAAAATATCATAAAACGGCAGATTTGATTGTGGCAGAGGGGCCTTTGGCGGGAGGACATCTGGGTTTTACAGAAGCAGAACTGGCAAAGTGGGACAGGGAATCTTATGGTGTGGAGTTTCAGCGCATCTGTACAGTTGTAAAACAGTATGAGGAAAAGTATAACTGCAAGATTCCGGTGATCGCAGCAGGCGGGATTTATGATCGCAAAGATGTGGAAGAAATGGAAAAGCTGGGGGCAGATGGAGTACAGGTGGCAACACGCTTTGTGACTACAGAAGAATGTGATGCAGATGTTCGTTATAAAGAAGCATATCTGAACGCTGAAAAAGAAGAAATCGCAATTGTGAAAAGCCCTGTGGGAATGCCTGGAAGAGCCATCTTGAATCCACTTATGAAACGTGTTATGCTTGGAGAGAAAATAGAACACAGTCCTTGTCACAGATGTCTTGCAAAATGCAATCCATTGCAGATTCCATATTGTATTACAGATACTCTGATCGCAGCAGTGAAAGGCGATACTCATAATGGACTCTTGTTCTGCGGGGCCAATGCATGGAAAGCAGACAAGATGGAGACCGTAGAAGAAGTCGTGGCATCGCTGTTTGCATAAAAGACAGGGAGAAGTGTGTGGTACGAGAGGAGAATACATCTTTGGATGCATATAAGACCATTAACGATACACTGGTTCACTTGTTTAACGAGATCTGGGAATTGGAAGAAAAAGCAATCATAACCGAGGAGTTTCAGGATATTACAAACAATGATATGCATATAATAGAAGCAGTCGGGCCTGGGGAAGACAGCACGATGTCCGCAGTGGCAAAGAAACTGGGAATTACAGCAGGGTCTCTTACGACGTCCATGAACAGCCTGGTCAATAAAAAATACGTGACGCGTCAAAGAAGTGAACTGGATCGAAGAGTTGTCTATATCCGATTGACTGCAAAGGGAAAGCGGGCATATGAACATCATAAAAATTTTCATATGCAGATGACCAATGCGGTGATAGAAAATCTGGATGAAAAAGAATTGGAGATTCTTCTGCAGACTCTGGATAAATTATCTTTGTTTTTCCGGGGATATCAGAAGCAGAAACAGGAGAAAAATGTAGATTTTTGATATTTTTTTGACGATTTTGAAAAAATGAGTTACAATACTGTCTGAACCTGTGAAAAATCAGGGAGTAACAGCGGAGCAATATCCGTTTCGTGTTTTATCAGGAGGGAATTGATATGGCAGCAAAAAAAGGAGCATCTAAAACAACAGCAAAAACAACAGTACAGACATCGGTAAAGGCAGTAGAAGAAAAGGCAGCAGTAAAAACAGCGGAAGAAGTTGTTGTAAATGAAAAAGCAACTGAGAAAAAAGAAGAAGTAAAACCTGCAAAAGTAGAAGCAATTGAGACAAAAGCAGGAAAGGCAAAAGCAATCGAGACAAAGAAAGATACAACAAAAGCAATTGAAACAAGAGCAGCTGTGCTTCAAGAAGCAGAACCGGTTGCAGAAGAGAAAAAGCCAAGAGCAAGAAAAGCTTCTGCAAAGACAGCGACAACAGCAAAGACAGCAGCAAAATGTGAACTGTATCTGCAGTTTGCTGGAAAAGAATATTCTGAAAAAGAGCTGATGAAAAAAGTGAAAGACGTCTGGACAAAAGAACTGAAACATAAAGTAAGTGAGCTGAAAGATGTAAAACTTTACCTGAAGCCAGAAGAATCCGCAGCATATTACGTGATCAATAAGGATACAACAGGACGGATTGAATTATAAGGAATAAAAAGAGTGCGTGGGCAACTGGAAAGCCGGCGCACTTTTTTTATTATTCTTTGTTTGGGAGCACCTCTTTGGTCGATCCTCTTACGACCAGTTTTGCATGCAGAAGAAGGGTTCCGATTGAAATCTGATTCATCAGGCTGTCCAGGGCATAATAGGCACTTTTGCCAAGCTGGGTACGTTCCTGGCGGATGGTAGTCAGCGGTGGGGAAGTATATGCACAGATCGGCAGGTCATCAAATCCGATGATGCTGATTTCATCCGGCACCCGGTACCCAAGTTGCTGACACTGTATCATTGCTGCATTAGCAATCAGATCGTGGCTGCAGATGATGCCGGTGATCCCAAGATTTAACAGGCGGGGAAGATGTTTTTCCATGCATTGGGTAATGTAGTAGGAACTGCCCGTGTAGGTGGGATCCGATTTCAGACCATTTTGCCTCAAGGCATGAAAAAACGCTTTGTGTCGCACCTGCATGATATGAGAACCAAGGGCACTGCTCAAATATCCGATTTTCTTATGTCCCAGTTGTTTCAAATGGGAAACGGCAAGTTCCATTCCTTCGTTATTGTCAATTCCAACATATGCCATATTCGGATTTGCGATAATGTAGTTGTCGTACAGAACAGTTGGCATCCTGCTGGTTTGAAAATCTTTCATCCATGGATCTGTCAGCGAAAATCCAACAACAAAAGCTCCCAGATACTGATTTTGCAGCATGAACACGTCATAGGGGATCGTTTTTTGGAGCTTTTCGGTAGTATCTACAATGTCTACGATGTATCCGGCAGGTTCTGCAAGCTGCCGGAATCCAAGCAGGATCTCGTATCCGAATTGATGTGGTTCTTTATAATCTACATTTTCAATCAAGATGCAGAGCTTTTTTTGGGCGGCTTTCTGGCGGCGGATTTTTGTGTATCCCATCTCAACAGCTGTTTCTAGTACGGATTTTTGTAAAGTTTCGCTGATATCGGGCGCACCGTTCAATGCTTTGGAAACAGTACCTTTTGAGATATTCAGACGATCAGCAATATCTTGTAATGTAGCCATTTTGGCTCCTTTCTACGTTCTTTTTCCTCCATTATATAGAAAAAAATAAAAAAATGCAATGAATGACAATGGAAAAACAACAAAAGTTTCGATAAGTTTCAAAAAACAAAAAAAGCATTAGTGAAACTGTATAAAAACATATACGAAAAACTATGCAAAACATAGAAAATATAGTAGTGTATTGCGGGTCGGGATTGACGGATGGGAAAAGAGATGATATCATCAATGCGTGCGAAACAATACGAAACAAAAATGAAAGGCTGAGGGAATGGATCCGGGGGGCGATGCGGCGCAGGAAAAAAATAAGGCTGATGGTATGGTCTCCGTCAGAGGATCAGTCAAAATATGTATGCAAATGATACATTGACTACGCTGACAGATGCGAATGCATTGGCAAAATTCGGCGGAAAATACCGGAAAGAAATTGAAAGTGTAAACACACCGGAAGTTTTAAAATCACTGACGATGGATGGCGAATTATATGGGGTGCCGTTTACAACAAATACATGGTATATGTATTATGATAAATCCGTATTTTCAGAAGAAGATGTAAAAAATCTGGAAGCAATGCTGGAAAAAGGAACCGTAGCGAATCCAAATGCTAAAAATATGGAAGCGGCAGTGAAACTGGCAGTATACCTGGGCGGTGAGGAGGCACAGCGGGCGCACCATGAATTCAGAAATGTGGTTCCATGTCATACAAAACTTCTGGAAGATAAGACCATTGCCGAAAATTCGGTTATTGTGGCACAGGCTGGATTTTGTTTTCGCAAAAGTAATCTGCTGTGCAAATTCCGATCAGTATACCATTGCAATTGGGCTGTGGAAGATGTTGGAAAAAGAACATATTGACAGCTGGTACACCGGTTTTGCAGCAGGTGCAGTCAAAGGATAGATGGAGTGAAGAACATGAAAAAGACAGCAAAACAGTGGAAAGACTTTTACCGAAAAGAAGAATTTCAGAAACAATATTGTGATCCGGCAGAAAAGCTTGGAATGGAGTGCACAAGTGGGCGGACTTCATTCCGGCTCTGGTCGCCGGTGGCAGAGGAAGTACAGATCTGTTTTTACAAGAACGGAGAGGACGGAAGGGCATTTGAGATCCATCCGATGCAGCTGCAGGAGCATGGAATATGGAACTATGAGACAGAGCAGTCTCTTCACGGAATCTATTATGATTTTCTACTGAAGATAGAGGGGGAGCAGGTTCAAAGTGCAGACCCTTATGCAAAAGCTTGTGGTGTGAACGGTCTTCGCAGTATGGCGGTGGATTTGAGAAAGACGGATCCTGTGATGTGGGAATCAGATAAAGCGCCGGAAAAAGAAGCAGAGCAAATGATCTATGAGCTACATGTCAAAGAGTTTTCCTGGGATGCGTCCGGCGGATTTCCTGTAGAGGTAAGAGGAAAATATCCGGCATTTTGCTGCAAAGATACTTCTTTGTATGGAGATGGAAAACATCCGACAGGACTTTCTTATCTGAAAAATCTCGGGGTCAATTATGTACAGCTGATGCCGGTGTATGACTATGGATCTGTAGATGAGGCGGGCAGAGCGGATGAATTCAACTGGGGATATGATCCACTGAATTATAATGTGCCGGAAGGTTCTTATTCCACAGATCCATTTCATGGGGAAGTTCGGATCCGGGAGCTGAAAGAAGCGATCCAGTCACTGCACAGCCAGGGATTTCGGGTGATCATGGATGTGGTGTACAACCATACATATTCTCTGGAGTCCTGGTTTCAGAAGACGGTGCCCTGGTATTTTTATCGGGTATGGGAAGATGGAAGGATTTCCAATGGTTCAGCCTGTGGAAATGATGTGGCAAGTGAACAGACAATGTGTGCAAAATACATTCTGGAGTCTGTTTTGTATTGGGCAGAAGAATATCACATCGATGGATTTCGATTTGATCTGATGGGGCTGTTGGATGTGGATTTAATGAATCGGATCCGAAAGGAGCTGGATATCAGGTATGGGGCAGGGGAAAAGCTGGTATTTGGAGAACCGTGGAGAGCAGAGAACACGGCAATGGAGGGAAATGCGCTTCCGGCGGACAAAGAGCATATTCACCTTTTGGATTCACAAGTGGGAATGTTTTCAGATGATACGAGAGATGTGATCAAGGGCCCTGTGTTTGAAGCAGAAATTCCGGGGTTTGTAAATGGTGAAACAAATCTGGAAGAGAATATGCTGGAGGCTGTAAGTGCGTGGTGCAGTGAAAGCAAGGTCAAAGCGCCGTCTCAGATCATCAGCTATGTATCCGCGCATGATAATCATACGTTATGGGATAAGCTTGGTGAAACAACAAAGGCAGAAGTCCTGCGAAGAAAGCAGTATCGTCTGGCAGCAGGAATCTATCTGACATGTCAGGGTATGCCGTTTATGTTGTCAGGAGAAGAATTTGCACGGACAAAAGGCGGCAGGGATAATACATACAATGCGCCGGTTACGATCAACCGTCTGGATTGGAAACAGGCATATGAGGAACAGGAACTGGTGGAATATTACCGGGGACTGATCGCTCTTAGAAAGCAGCTTCCGGGATTGTGTGATAAAAGTGAACAGGCGAAAAAACGTATTTTAAAACAGTGGAAAACAGACCGATGTGTCGGAGTCTGTGTGGATAACCAGACAAAAGATCAGATACAACGGTGGAAAAGTATCTTGATTGTATATAACAGCAGTGAAAAACAGCAGAAAATAACATGTTCTGCAGGAACCTGGGAAATTCTTGCAGATGGAGAAGAAAGCTGGTTGTGGGAGCATCCACAGACTGCAGAAAAGCAGATATATGTAGATCCGGTCAGCATTTTGATTCTTGGAAAAACAAATAAAGCAGGTGAAACGTAATGAAATGGATGTATGGAAAACAAGACTGGAAGACAAGAGAACGTGGATTGGAAAATTGTTATCTGATGACCAACGGGCTTGGAGGATTTTCTTCTATGACGATGACGGGCGCAGTGTCAAGGAATGATCATGCGTTGTTGATGGCATGCATGACAGCTCCAAATTGCAGATATAATATGATACATCGTCTCAAAGAGGAACTTCTGACAGAAAAGAAAGAAAAATTTATACTGTCTACACAGGAATTTCAAGGGAAGGAACCAGAGGATGGATATGTGCATCTGGCGGCATTTTCTTATGAAGATACTCCGATCTGGAGATTTCTTGTCAATGGTGTGGAAATTAAAAAAGAAATCGGAATGCCGCAGGAGAAGAATACCGTGGCACTTCGCTATGAGATTCGAAATCGTAGCGATCAAAATGTAGAACTGGTACTGACTCCGTTTTTTCAGTTTGTTCCAAAAGGAGAAGATCTTCCTCCGGAACAGAAAATGACATTTACGGGGAAATCGGTAGAAAGTGAAACAATGACATTGCACATTCGGACAACCGGAAAGGTGAAAGCCATTGCACAGACAGAAGAGACTTATTTTTACCGCTATGATATCTGTGATGGCCGCAGATCGTATGGACATGCAAGAGCAAATCACCAGATCCGGATCCATGCAGAGTCAGGAAAACAAACCGTTTTGGAAGTGGTTTATGAGATAGAACCCTCCAGTCAGAGTGCGAAGGAAATCATTGAACAGACAAAAGCAGAGAGGAAACAGTTGGAAGAGCGGGCGGGATTTTCTTCCGAAATCGGAAGGGCGCTGTCAAAGAGTGCCAGACAGTTTGTTTCAAAAAGGGAATCGACAGGGGGAGATACGATACTGGCAGGGTATCCGTTTTTTGAGGACTGGGGCAGAGATACCATGATTGCGCTTCCCGGAATCTGTCTTTCCACCGGACAATATGAGACTGCAAAAAGTATTCTTTTTACATTTGCACAAAATGAACGGGATGGTCTGATGCCGAATCTTTTTCCGGAAGGGGGAAAAGAGCCTATGTATAATACGGTAGATGCAGCACTTTTGTTTATCAATTGTGTGTACCTGTATTATGATGCCACGAAAGACCGGGAATTTGTCAGAGAAGTGTATCCTGTGATGGAACGGATCATGAAACGTTATCAGACCGGAACAAAGTTTGGAATCCATATGGATGCAGACGGTCTGATCTATGCAGGAGAAGGTCTTTCCCAGGTGACGTGGATGGATGTGAGAGTCGGGGAAATCCTCCCGACGCCAAGGCATGGAAAGCCAGTGGAAATCAATGCTTATTGGTACAATGCTCTGAAGATCATGGAAAGATTTACGGAAGAGAAGATACAGAGGGAAGCATATGGAAAATTGGCGGAAAAAGTAAAATCTGCTTTCGCAGAAACATTTTGGATGCCGGAGAAAAACTGTTTGAAAGATTTGATTTCCGGTACAGAAGCTGACACGCAGATCCGATGCAATCAGATCTGGGCTCTTTCGATGCCGTTTACGATGTTGGAGCCGGAAAAAGAAAGGAAGATAGTGGAAACTGTTTTTGAAAAGCTGTATACTTTTTATGGGGTGCGCACATTGGAGGAAGCAGATCCACAGTTTCACCCAAGGTATGAAGGGGCCATGGAAGAACGGGATATGGCATATCATCAGGGAACTGTCTGGACATTTCCTTTGGGAGCTTATTATCTGGCATATCTTCGAGTTCACGGATACAGCGAATGTGCAAAACAGGATGTGAAAGAGCAGCTGGAAGTTTTAGAATGTGCACTCCGGGAAGGGTGTATCGGACAGTTACCGGAAATTTATGACGGAAAAAATCCGGTATCTTCCAAAGGATGTTTTGCACAGGCATGGAGTGTTGGAGAATTGCTTCGTGTCTATGAACAGATTGAAAAAAAGAAAAATAAAATGTGAAATCAGAAGGGAGAATAACAATGGAAAAAGAATTAGAGCAGATGTTACAGGAAACTTGCCATAAAGGAATCAAAGAGGCATCCAGTGAAGAAATCTATACAGCACTTCTGCAGTGGTCGAAAGAAAAAATGCAGGGCATGAAACACAACGAGGGAGACCGAAAACTGTATTACATTTCCGCAGAATTTCTGATAGGAAAACTGCTGTCGAATAACCTGATCAATCTGGGAGTATTTGAGGAAGTCAGAGAAGTATTGAAAAAGCACGGACACGATCTGACAGAGATTGAAGAGGTAGAATTAGAGCCCTCTCTCGGAAATGGAGGTCTGGGACGTCTGGCGGCCTGTTTCCTGGATTCCATTGCAACACTTGGATTAAACGGTGACGGTGTGGGACTAAATTATCATGACGGATTGTTCCTGCAGAAATTTTCCGACAATAAACAGTGGGAAGAAAAAAATCCATGGATTACAGACAAGAGCTGGCTGACAAGGACGAATGTAAGCTTTGAAGTTCCATTCAAAGATTTTACGCTGAAATCTACAATGTATGACATTGATGTGCCGGGATATCAGAACGGATGTAATAAACTGCATTTGTTTGATCTGGACAGTGTCGATGAGAGTGTGATTGGCAGTGGAATTCAGTTTGATAAGCAAGATATACAGAAAAACCTGACTTTGTTCCTCTATCCGGATGACAGTGATGAAGCAGGACAGCTTCTGCGTATTTATCAGCAGTATTTTATGGTCAGCAATGCAGCACAGCTGATCCTCAAAGAAGCAGAGGAACGAGGCGTCAATCTGTATCATTTACATGAACATGTGTGTATCCAGATCAATGACACTCACCCGACCATGGTGATTCCGGAACTGATTCGTATTCTGACAGAACAGAAGGGATTCAATATAGATACTGCTGTAGATGTAGTAAGCAAAACATGTGCTTATACAAACCATACCATTCTGGCAGAAGCATTGGAAAAATGGCCAATCTCTTATCTGGAGAAAGTGGTGCCGCATCTGATGCCGATCATCCGTGAACTGGACAGACGGGTAAGAAGAGATTTTCATGATCCAAGAGTGTATATCATTGATGAGATGGACCGTGTGCATATGGCACATATTGACATCCATTTCGGATATGCAGTAAATGGTGTAGCGGCTCTTCATACAGAGATTTTAAAGGAATCTGAACTGAAGCCGTTCTATGATATTTATCCACAGAAGTTCAATAACAAAACAAATGGAATCACATTCCGCAGATGGCTGGTACATTGTAATCACAACCTGGCAGAATATTTGAAAGAACTGATCGGACCAAAATACATAGAACATGCCGAAGAACTGGAAAAACTGCTGGCATATCAGGATGATGAAAAGGTACTTGCCAAATTAAAAGAAATCAAAAAAGAAGCAAAAGTTGAGCTGAAAAAATATCTGAAAATGACACAGAATGTGGAAATCGATGAAAATTCTGTATTTGATATTCAGATCAAACGTCTCCATGAGTACAAGAGACAGCAGATGAATGCGCTGTACGCAATCTATAAATATAAGGAAATCAAAAAAGGAAATCTGCCGAAACGTCCGATTACCATGATCTTTGGAGCAAAGGCAGCGCCTGCATATACGATTGCGAAAGATATCATTCATTTGATCCTCTGCCTGCAGCAGCTCATTGACAATGATCCGGAAGTGAGTCCGTACATGAAGGTCGTGATGGTAGAAAACTACAATGTGACAAAAGCAGAAAAACTGATCCCTGCATGTGATATTTCCGAGCAGATTTCTCTGGCATCGAAAGAAGCTTCCGGAACCGGAAATATGAAATTCATGCTCAATGGTGCGGTGACACTTGGAACAGAAGATGGTGCAAACGTAGAGATCCATCAGCTTGTCGGTGATGATAATATTTACATTTTTGGAGAAAAATCAGAAAAGATCATCAAACTTTATGAGACAGGAGAATACTGTTCAAAGGATATTTATGAGAATGATCCAATGGTAGAGGAGCTGGTAGATTTTATCATCAGCAAAGATCTGATTCGCATTGGAGATCCGGTGAACTTAGGACGTCTGTATAAAGAAATCGTTGGAAAAGACTGGTTTATGGCACTTCTTGATGTGAAGGATTATATCAGGACAAAAGAACAGATGCTTTCTGATTATGAAGATGAAAAAGCATGGGAAAAGAAGATGCTGGTCAACATTGCAAAAGCAGGATTCTTCTCTTCCGACAGAACAATTGCGGAATATAACAGAGATATCTGGCATCTGTAAGATCCGGCAAAAGTTAAAGGAGAGAGTAGTATGAGAAAAACAGGAATTTTGATGCCTGTATCTTCCCTCCCGTCTCGTACGGGAGTGGGAGAAATGGGAGCAGAAGCATATCATTTTCTGACATTATTAAAAGAAAGCGGTGTGAAGATCTGGC
>ERZ1106969.344-NODE-344-length-50758-cov-47.294361_pt1 | contig 50758 bp, 47 predicted proteins | sample MGYA00403685_ERZ1106969 | MGnify/ENA primary metagenome ERZ1106969 (study PRJEB35170, sample SAMEA104062416) | human gut metagenome | biome: human gut; feature: human-associated habitat; material: faeces | place: Denmark | collected 2012-05-18 ... | reverse complement strand
TAGGAAAAAGAGGCTGGCACCTCAACGATTTTTCAATCGTTAAAGCGACAGCCCCATTTTTAATTTATCAGCAGTTTTATTGTATTCGGTTATTAAATTTTTAAAGACAGCGTAAGCATTATTGAACTCCTCTACAGTTCTGTCTGTTATTATTACACAGAATTCATCACCGCCAATACGGTAACATTTATTGCCTGCAATCGCATTAAAAGCTTTAGTAATAAAAGAAGAGCCTGTTGTTATATATACGTCACCAACATCATGGCCATAGGTATCGTTGTAATATTTGAGGTTGTTTAAGTCAAACATAACAACAATATAGTTGTGCTTGTCAAAATCACAGTGACTTATGAAATCATCATGTGCGGTACGGTTTCCGATTCCTGTAAGTTTGTCGGTATAAGCAAGAGATTTATAACGCTCAGCCTTACGTCCTTTTTCAAGCAGCGCAGTGTTAAGCTTGATTGAATGAAGACCTATTACAACTATGTAAATAAGAAAACCTACATCACCAAGAGTTGTTGGAATCTGCGCACCTGATATATAGTAGAGATTGACTGCAATAATAAGACAAACAGCAACAATACCTACGCATATAAGGTTAAGCTTCATTGAATAAGTTATCTTGTATTTAACTAATTCGTAGCAGGTCATAACAAGAGTTGTGATGATAGTCAGCGCATAAACGATATGTGTAATAATAAGCGTATTTTTAAAGTCAGCAGTGTTAGTAACCTGTAAAAGTGTAAGTGTAACAGCATTTAAAAGGTTAATTAAAATTAAAATATTCCATACGATGTGATGCTTATTGGTATAAAGCTCTTTTAAAAAGAGAATGAACGGTATTGGCATAAGCATCAGAAGAATAAATGAAATATAAGAAGATGCAATATTATTGTTAAGAAGCAGCAGTGTAAAAGGCTGCTCATTTGCCGAATAAAATGCGAGTGTTATTGTGAACAGACCAAGAAAAATAAAGGATCTGTTTACATTTACACGTATAATTGTATAAATTCCGTAAATGAGTATAAAAAAACCAATTATTAATGTGATTACAGCAAGTACAAAAGGAACAACGGTTGTGTGGATAAGGCTGAATAACAAATCCTTGGAACTGCCAAGTTTAACATCGGGTATACGTTTGATGCCATATGGCGAAGATATATGAAATTCAATGGTTGTGCCTTTATATCTTGTAAGCTGGTCTATCAGATGATAGCCATACCCTGATGAATTGCCGAAAGCATTATCGCCGGCAGCAAATTCGTATATAGGCTTTCCGTTAGAGTAGATTAGTAAGTTAAGATGATTAGTCGTAAAACTCATACATGTATCGTATGGGAGACTGTCAGAGAGGGTAGTCCTCATAATCAGGGTGGTATCAGCAGGTATATTGATTTTGTCTGATTTGCTGAAGTTTACATTAGAATATGAACCGTCTGAATTTTCTAAAAGGTAATACCAGTCATCAATATGACTTATATTAGAATCATATTCAGAAGTGTACTTTTTAGTTTTAAAGGTGCTTCCGATGAATATAATAAGACCTATCATCGCAATAAGTAATACAATATATATATGTTTAAAAATATTCTCTGTTTTAGAAATTCTATCCATAATATCTTTATCCCCTCAAAGTTTGACAGCAAATAATTATTATGCGTGCGCACAACATATTTATTATACAAAAAATTGGATAAATATTCCAGTAGGAAAATGGTCATCTTTAATATATCGGGAAAAGATGTTTTGAGAAATTTTCTTCAAACAATTTTTTTCTGCGCCGGCTTAGAGGGATAGAAATATTATTATCAAGTTCTATATGATTGTTATATATTTTTTTGACATATGAAAAGTTAACAAGATACCCCTTATAACATTCAAAAAATCCATGATATTGTAATGTGGAATATAAATAAGAAAGACTTTCAGAGTCATGATAATTCATGGTTCTGCTGTAGTAATTGGTGGAATCTTTATTCTTTCTAATATAAATTATTTCACTTATATCTACAGCTTCTTTAATATTATCCTGGTTCAATAAAAGAAGACGAGGTACGCTGGTTAATTCTTTTATACATTTATCAAGTATATTTGAAATGCTTTCAGAGTCGGTTTTGATTAAGTAATCAAATGCTTTGACGTGAAAGCCTTCACGCATATATTCAGGATAAGATGTATTAAATATTATAAATGCCTTGCAGTTAAATGACTGTCTTAAAATTTTAGCTGTTTCAATACCGTTAATTAATGGCATTTCAACATCTAATATAATAATGTCAAATTTATGATTGTTTTTATATGCATTTATAAGTTCGTTTCCGTCATTAAATTTTGCGCATGAAATATCTATATTATTTTGAAATGAATATTTAAGAATATTGTCTTTTAAGGAATCTGATATAGAATTGTCATCATCGCATAAAGCTATATTTAAATGCATATTATCAATGTCTCCTGTAATTATAATCGGTTATTTAGGCAGAAATAAAGATATTACTGTGGAAAATATTATTGTCGCAGTAAAAATCACATATTCCTTTATATTTATTTACACAATCGGATATATTAGTTAACCCATATCCATGATAAGATAATGCTTCTTTATTCTTTTGAGGTTTATCAGCATCACAACATGAGTTTAAAATCTTGATTTTTAATCCAATTTTGTTATTCAATATATTTATTTTTATAAATGCATCAGATTGAATAGGGATATTATTTGCAGCGAAAAGAGCATTATCTAAAATATTACCCAGAATTATGCAAATATCATAATTGGATATATTTTTTATGGCGGTTTCCATTTTAATATCTGTTGTTACAGAAATGTCTTTGGCATCATTTATACATTTGCTTACAAGTGCATCTATGGCTATATTTCCGGTATTAATTTTGTTATATGTATTAGCGAGACTTTCCTGCATCAGCTGGCAGTAGTTGTTTATTTCTGAAAAATTATTTTGTCTGGCACATTCATTAATATAAGTCAGGTGTTTATTAAAATCATGAATTAGTTTTCGCTGTTGTGTAAATGAGCCTAATACATGTTCATATTGCCTCTCTTGAAGTGCAAGCTGTTTGTCTAGCATCATTTTATTATTTTCCAGAATATTAATTGTGTAATAAGAGTTAAGTACACTGTAGTTAATTACACAAATAGCACAAAGCAAGGTTATTACGATAAGTGTAATCAAAATTTGCAGCTTGTCATCCAGATAGTTATTAAACATCATGGAGAAACAGAAAGCAACTATAATACTTATAACCGGAAGTAGTATAAGCTGCATTGAATATCTGAAAGTTATGGAATGTTTTTTATGTTTATAAATTATTCCGATTATAAGAATCAGGATAAAAATTATAAATTTTGATAAGAAAGAAAAAATAATATTTAAATATAAAGTTGATATATTGGGATTGATAGATAACAATAATGGTTGAGTCATCATAGAAAGAAACTCAGCAATAATTGTTACAACCTGAAATGATATAACAACAAAAATTCTGTGAATCATATTTGAGTTGTACAATAAAGTTATTAAAAACATTGAGCCTATGCTTGTAAGAAGGCAAATGACTGATGCAATAGATGATGGAAGAATTTCGTGTATGAAAGTTCCGCTGACAAGTAAAGACTCCATAAATATGTAAGATAATATCCAGATAATGAAATTGATTCTTGTGTTCCTTTTTCCGAACATCATGTTCATATAAATGATACATATAGATGCATCAAATATAATTGAAATTAATTCAACTAAAAAAATCATTTTTTCCCCTCGCGTAAATTCTTTATAATCCCCAAGACTTGAATTGACAATACCGTAACAAATGAAGTGAATATTATATTTATTATGCTGCTATGCAAAAAATATAAAAAAATAAATGCTGATAATACTAAAAGACAAATAATTAAACATACTTTTCGGTAAATATTCTTTTGATTATATGATAATCGTTTTTGCCTGCAATCAACAGGTGAAAGTAAAACGATAATTACAATTAATATAGAAAGAACTATAGGGTTAACAAGTGTATTACATTCAAGCTTGTTAGCAAAAAATATGTTTACAATATATAAAAAATATGAAAGAAAAAAGCAGCCTATAGTGGTATTGGCATGGAAACCACCTGAAAAGGAGCGTATGGAAAACAAAATAATTAAAAACAAAACTGTATTCATAAAATTGTTAAGAACCAATCCGGTTATAATCATTATAGTAATAAAAAAGCCTGTTTCAATTAAATTATTAGCACAATACATATAGATATCAGTATCTTGTTCGTTGATTAAATCGTTTTTTACTAATGTACGAATCAAGAACAAACTTACAGGGTAGTGTATTTTTTCTTTCACATTAAATCCTCCTGAATGAAATTAATTATAGCATATTGTTTGTGAAAAAAATAGATATATATTTTGAAAAAAGCAATGAAAATAATAGGAAGTATACCGCTTGCGGGCTAAAAATGACCGCTTACAGGCACATGTAACACAGAAAGGAAAAAGTGTGTAATAATGCACTTGGAAAGGAGGTATTTACATTATGGGGAAATTAAAATTATTTCTTCAATCTAAATTGTTGATGACTTTGACAATTGTCGGAATGATATCTGCAAATTCTGCATGCAGAATATTTTGTCATCAGCCGGATTATCCAAAAGGATTGGATAAATGGAACAAATTAAACAATAATAAAGAAATTATAATGAAAGGGGACAAAAGATATGAACAAATTTAGAAAAGTTGCAAAGAAAATTAGCACTTTAGTGTTAGCAGGTGCAATGGTAGTAGGAACAAGTATATTTGCATTAGCAGATGGTGGAGAGGCATATTGTGGTTCGACAAAAGTATGGTATACTGCAACAGCTACAGAAGGATATGCAGGTGGAGAGGTGGCTACATCCGATACTTGTGACATTGAAGTCAAAGGAACAGCTGATTATTATGATATATGGGGTGAAAGTGGAATAGCAAATTTCAGCAATTCGGTTTCACAGACTACTGTTTGCTCAGCATATCAGGTAAACGGTAAAAGAGCATATTCAAATGCTAACGTATATTTTTATGCTTGCAATAATGACGGAGATGAGTGGAGCGATGCATTATTTAATGTAAATGACTAGATAATGGTTTGAAATTTAAGTTATATGCAGCTAAATGCAAAATTAATAGTGAAATTAATTCTGCATTTGGCTGTTTCTTATAAATATAAAATATCTTCATGTATTCTAAAACTTTACAATGATGTGAAATTAATATAAAAATCGTTTTGTCAAGAGAAATTTTTGAAAAAATATGTCATTTTGTGCCAAAAATTGACAGTTTGTGCCAAGCATATTGAAATTATTAAGATACTATATTTATTATAAGAATATATTTATATATAGATATATTAAATATTTTATTTTGGCAAGGCAAGGGAGCTTATATTACTCTTAATATTAGTTATAGGAATATATCTTGTTGTTAATGAGGCGATAATGCTTGAGTATAATTCAGGAATGAAAGCTGTTACAGGTTATACTGTAAAGGGAAGAAAATGGCTTGGAATAAGAAAGATTGTGGGTGTATTGGTAATAACAATAATTATGTTTGTTGTAGTATATGCCATTGATTTCACATTTTTATATAAGAGTTACGGAATGCCGTATTTAAATGCACCGGTGCAGAGTCTCACATTCATGAGAGATTGTGGCTTAAGAGTTACAATACGGTCATGGATGATAATACAGACTATAAAGAGACTGATGGCGGTAATAGCAGTTATGTTTGTTTCATATACAATGTCAGGCATATCAGCTAAATTAAAAAACAGGGCAGTATCAAGTGTGGCACTTGTAGGAATTGTAATAATAATCGTCATAATGAAAAGATTTCTGTAAAGACAATAGAGAAGGGAAGGGGTAATTATGGGAAGAAACAAAAAAAGAATAATGTTGTCAATATTGGCTGTTCTGGTATTAAGTATAGGATTGACAGCATGTTCTAAAGCTAAAAGGAGCGGTGTAGATACATCATCGTTAGACGGATATCAGTTTAATCCTGATAATGATGGATATTTTGAAGGCGGCTCATGTATAGCTAAAGGAACTAATGGTTATTATTATATTGATGGTAGTTTTATAAATTATTATGATAACCAGAAACAGACAAATGTTAAACTGTGTAGTAAAGCTAATTGTAATCATAATAATTCGGAGTGCATGGCATATGCCATGGATATTTATTCAATCTACACTTATAACGGATATATATATTGTGTTACAGCAGAAGAAAATCAAAGTAATACATATTCCTTGTTAAGAATGGATATTGATGGAGGAAACAGAAGTGTTATAGGCAGAATGGAAGCTGCCGGCAGCGTACCGTCATTGGTTTTTGCGGGTAATTATGCATATTATACACCGTCTGACAGTAAAGCTGATGATACGGAACAGAAATCAGTAATTATACGAATTAATTTAGCGGATGGTTCGACAGAAAATGTTTATGAAACTTCAGGAGTGAATGTGTCTATAGCAAGTCTTAAGTCTTATGGAGAACAGGTGTATTTTCTGATTAAAAAGATTGAGGTTAATGAAAAGGGAGAACATTCCCTAAAAGGGGATGGCTTGTTTGCTATAGATTCATCAACTAATGAAAGCAGAAAATTATTGGATCAGAGTATTCAGTCATATTCATTTGATAAAGAAAGTAATAGTTTATACTATTTTATTATAGAAGATGGTGCATACAGATACAAATTTGATGATAAATCTAATACTGAAATATTTAAGGCGGATGATCAGAGCAGGGTATGTGATATTAGTTACAGCGATGGGAAATTATTTATAAATAACCTTGTATGGTCGGCGTTGGTAAGACTTATGAAGCTGGATATTGATGTTGCTCCTAAAATGTGGGTGTATGATACGGACGGTAAGCTTATCTGTGAAAAGGATATCTCAGGCATCAATTTTATTTATTATGGTGATAATGACAGAATGTTTGCTAAAGGTAAAAGCGGTTTGATGTTTTTAAAGAAGGACGGAGTGGAAAACAATGACTGGACAGGCGTTGACGGAACAACAGCCTCAAAGAATGTAAATACAGAGAATAAATCAACAGAAGCTGTTGCAAAAGAAAAAGTGGATTCTTTAGATGTTTCGTTTTCTTATACAGAAAAAAGTGCTAATTTCAGATTTCAGTTTAATTTAAATAAGAAACTTTTAGAGGGAACAGAAGGAAACACCATAAGAATCACCGGGAATAATGCTGAGATAATTAAGAAAACTACGATAACTGCATCTGAACTTAATGCATTAAGGGCGGACATAGGTGCATATACACAGTTCCTTAAAGAAAATGTTACGGGAATGACTGGAATTCAGGGAAACTCTGAAGGCTCAGTCTATTATACAGGCTGTGGAACTTCGTTGGTAACATCAGGAGAAATTAATGATGGCGATATAGCAATTTATGTGTCACGGACTGATGGGGTGTCTAAAAATAGCAATAATTTTGAAAAATTCAAAGGTGAATTTGATAATATTCTGTCTGGAATAACGATAAGTATATCAAGTAAGAATGCAGACGGAACAGAACAGGTAAAGGAATATATTATAAAAGGTGAAATATCGGATAAGCAGAATCAGCTGAAGGTAGACATTTACCTGAAATAGAAATCTGAGATAGAAAATGGAAATAGAAATCTGAAACAGAAATAAAAGAATTACTTTACCAGAATAACCGGTTACATGAAATGGAGATTGGGATGGAACTTAGAAGAATTTTATCTTTAAAAAGAATTATTATTATAGTTGCATTATGCATTCTTAATTGTGTATTGTTTGCAAGTTCCATGAGTAATACTGATAAGAAAAATGCTTATGATGAGCAGAAGCAGGCAGATTACATAAACTCATATTATGAACATGTTGATAATGTTGTGGGAAATGCAGATAATCTTCTCGGATTTACAATATTTCAGACATCGCAGAGTAATTCTTATGCAGATATTATTAAGACTAAAGAAGATTATGAGCGTTTTCTTGATATAGACATTAAAGTATGCAGTGAAATGGCAATGAATGCAATTACTGAATATGATTATGTTTTTTATCTGTGTGGTTTTATTATGATTATCATTGTATATGCAATGCTTGAAGAACGTGATAACAGAATGTGGAATCTGACCTATACGGCAAAAAAGGGAAGATTTGGCATTGGGGCAAAAAGATGCGCTATATTAGTTGTCAGTGCATTTTGCGTATTATTTATTAATATTGCATCAGTTGTAATAATGGCATTTGCCACACACAGGGATTATGAGTCTTTGTTAAATCCCATACAGGCACTTAAAAAATATGCCGATTGCACTTATATGCTTAATTCTGTGCAGTATATTATGGCATCAATATTAATTGGATGGATTGCACTTGTATTTTTTAGTTTTCTTGTAATGATGATATTTATAATTATGAGAAACAGAAAAAATGCACTCCTTATGATAGGAATTATAACCGGACTTGAGTTTTTGTTATATAAAGGCATTGACTCAAAAAGTATTTATCATTTATTTAAGGAAATAAACATTATTAATATGATAGATGTTCATGCGATGTTGCAGACATATAATAATATTCAGCTGTTCGGATATATTTATTCGTATGTTGAATTTATATTAATCTGCATGGTGATTGTTATAATTGCCTGTATGATAATCTCGGTTCTTGCAAGAGGACTTATGCGCCCTGAAGGAAGAAAAGGAATTTTTGACAAGTTTTATGAAGCTTTATACAGGTTGTATCAAAGGGTATTTGCAAGAAGCAGCGTAATTTTCAAGGAATTTCATAAGCTTGTTTTTTCAGGAAAAAGTGTGTATGTAATACTGACGGTAATAGTTTTATCGGCATATTTTATTAATACAGGTTTTTATGAATATAGCGATTACAATAAACGCAAGGAAAAGCTGTATGCAGAACATGGCGGAGAGGATTACTCTTATATACTTGATGAGATTGATAAAGCAGATGTATCTGTACAGGAGGCAGTTGATAAATATCAGGCAGTTTTAGAAAAATTTAATGCTAAAGAAGCTGATTTGTCAGAGGTAATGAGTGCTTACAATGAGGTTAATTATCAACGCTCATCCCGTGAATATTACAATGAATATACAGAAAAAATGGAATATCTTAATGAACTTAAAGATACCAAAAACATCCAAGGCTTCCTGATGTCTGACAGAGGCTATGAGCAGCTTATAGGAAAGCAGGGAAACAGGCGCGAGCTTGCATTACTTGCGATATTTGTTGCAGGCATAGTCATAATAAACAGCCAGAACAGAAAAATGGAAATAAAAACAGGCATGCGTTCAATCGTAAGGGCATCTGTAAGAGGCCGGACATGGATTTCAGTACGCAGAGCTATAGCTGATGCTGTGCTTATACTGTTATTATATCTGTATATATACGGACTTGAATTTGCGGTCTTTATTAAGCGGATAGGAATAGAATTGTCCTATATAAATGCTCCTATACAAAGCTTGACATTCATGGAAGACTACGCATTAAGAATAAGCATTGCCCGGTACATAACAATCAAATTAATAATAAATCTGGCAATAGGCGTCTTTGCAGCCATAATCACCAGAATAAATTTCAAAAAGAAATAAAGAGACATTTACTTTATCAAATAAATGTGATATAATACTAGCAGATTGTGATGAAAACCGCATGAAGGGGTACACCACCTAGGGTGTAGCTTCCCTTCGTGCGGTTTTTTGTTACACAAAACTAGCAAAACACGTTTGTGATTTATTATGCATTTTAATTAAAGACATAACGAATATTTGTAGAGGATGCATTGAAACATGGCTTTATAAGAATGATGTGACTCTGGCAGAAAATTAGAAAATCTTAGTATGCCGGTCAAATATCAGTGATGTGCTGCCATGGAGGGCAGCACAAGCCTTAATATGACATGGATGTCATATTTAAGGCGGCACGTCAGTTAACAACTAAAAGAAATCGGCATACTTAGATTTTCTTATTTTCGTACAATGGAATATTATTCTTATAAAGCCATGTTTCAATGCAGCAATCACAAAACTCAATATGTATTTATATATAAAATTACATAATAAATCACATTACGGAACACACTTGAAAGGAGCGCCACCATGATACGTGTCAATGGAGAACCTATAGAAGCTGACAACATAAGCGTAGCACAGTTCCTTAAGGACAATGGCTACAGAGTAGGTACAATAGTAGTTGAATGTAATGAAGTTATTGTAAGAAAAGAACAATATGAGCAGCACATACTCCATGATGGAGATGTTGTAGAAATACTTAATTTTGTAGGAGGAGGCTGATAAATGGCTGATTTCTTAATAAAGAATATCGTCATTTGATTAAACACTAATTTAAAACACAATATAAAAACTGAAAAGAGGACAAAATTATGAACGATACATTTAAACTGGGTGGAAAAGAATTTACATCAAGATTCATTCTTGGTTCAGGAAAGTATTCATTGGAGCTTATTAAAGCCGCCGTTGAGAATGCAGGAGCACAGATTATAACACTTGCATTAAGAAGAACCAATACAAAGGACACAGAAAATATACTTGATTATATACCTGATAATGTCACATTGCTTCCTAATACATCAGGCGCAAGAGATGCCAAAGAAGCTGTAAGAATTGCAAGAATGGCAAGAGAGCTTGGATGTGGTGATTTTGTTAAGGTAGAGATAATGAGGGACAGCAAATATCTTCTTCCTGATAATGTAGAGACTGTAAAAGCAACACAAATCCTTGCAGATGAGGGCTTTGTTGTACTTCCATATATGTATCCTGATTTATATACAGCAAGAGAACTTGAAAAGGCAGGAGCTGCGGCTGTTATGCCACTTGCATCACCAATCGGTTCCAACAAAGGACTTGCAACTAAAGAATTTATACAGATACTTATTGATGAAATAGATCTTCCTATAATTGTAGATGCCGGAATCGGACGTCCTTCACAGGCCTGTGAAGCTATGGAAATGGGAGCCGCTGCAATAATGGCTAATACAGCAATAGCCACAGCAAAAGATATTCCTGCAATGGCAGGAGCATTTAAGAACGCTATAAATGCAGGAAGAACAGCTTATCTTGCAGGACTTGGAAGAGTGCTGGAAAGAGGTGCGGAAGCATCTGATCCTTTAACAGGTTTTTTGCGCAACTAGGAACGGATTTAAGGAGGAAAATATATCATGGCAGAAAATCATTTTTTTGTAGACTCTGATAAGCTGAGTGAAAAGGCATTGGAATACAAGCACAGACTTGAAACTGATCCATCAGTAAGAACTAATCATATGGAATATATGGAAGGAATGGACAGAATTAAATCTGATATTAAAGATAAAGTCCTAAGCCAGATGGATTCTTATGATTATAATAAATATACGGCAGCAGATGTAAAGAGGGCGTTGGTAAAGGATAAATGTGATATAGAAGATTTTAAGGCACTTTTATCACCTGCTGCAGAACCTTTTCTGGAGCAGATGGCAAGAAAGGCAAAGATAGAGACAAGCAAGCATTTTGGAAATACAGTTTACATATTTACACCTTTGTATATTGCCAATTATTGTGAGAATTATTGCATTTACTGCGGATTTAACTGTTATAATGACATCAACAGAAAGAAATTATCGGCTGATGAGATAGAAAAGGAAATGAAGGTAATAGCTGATTCGGGAATAGAAGAAATTCTTATGCTTACAGGAGAGAGTCGTTCAGCAAGTGATGTAAAATATATCGGTGAGGCATGTAAGCTTGCAACGAAATATTTTAAGAATGTAGGACTTGAGATATATCCTGTAAATGTTGACGAATACAAGTATCTTCATGAATGTGGTGCAGATTATGTCACAGTATTTCAGGAGACTTATAATTCAGATAAATATGAGACTCTTCATCTTATGGGTCATAAGAGGGTATTCCCTTATCGTTTTGAGGCACAGGAGAGAGCGCTTATGGGAGGAATGAGAGGCGTAGGCTTCTCAGCTTTGTTAGGACTTGCTGATTTTAGAAAAGATGCACTTGCAAGCGCGCTTCACGTGTATTATCTTCAGAGAAAATATCCACATGCAGAATATTCATTGTCATGTCCAAGATTAAGACCTATCATAAATAATGATAAGATTAATCCGCTGGATGTACATGAAAGACAGTTATGCCAGGTATTATGTGCATATAGGATATTCCTTCCATATGTTGGAATTACAGTATCTTCAAGGGAGCAGAAGCATTTTCGTGATGGAATTATTAAGATTGCTGCTACCAAGGTTTCAGCAGGTGTTTCAACCGGAATCGGCGACCATGAGAGCAAATATACCGGTAAGAAGGAAGAAGATACAGGTGATGAACAGTTTGAAATATCAGACGGAAGAAGTTTTGATGAAATGTACAAGGATGTCTCATCAGAGGGACTTCAGCCGGTATTAAACGATTATGTTTATGTATAAAATTAAGGTATAAAGTTAAGTATAAAGTTATGTATAAAGAGGTTTAAAGTGAATATTAAAAAAATCTGTATAACTAACAGGCAGCTTGTAAGCGGTGATTATTTTAAGCAGATTGAGAGGGCGTTAAATACTGATATTTACGCCCTCATTTTAAGAGAAAAGGACTTATCTGCGAAAGAATATTTATCACTTGCAAAAAAAGTACTTAAATTATGTGAAAAATATGATAAAATGTGTGTACTGCATACATACACAGATGTTGCGATTGAATTGGGATGTAGGAATATACATCTTACAATGAAAGACTTAAGAGAGCTTACCGAAGATAAGAGAAAATGCTTTGATATAGTTGGAGCATCGACACACACAGTAGATGAGGCTTTGGAAGCACAGAAGTTGTCGGCAACATATATTACAGCGAGCCATATCTATGAAACACAGTGTAAGGCAGGACTAAAGCCAAGAGGACTTGAATACCTTAAAGAGGTTGTCATGGCTGTTGATATACCTGTTTATGCACTTGGCGGAGTCCATTATGACAATATGGCTGAATGTATCAGCTGTGGAGCCGCAGGCGTGTGTATGATGTCAGAATACATGTATTGATGGGGAACATATTATGGCGTATTTTCCAATGCTCATAGAATTAAAAGATTCACCATGCCTTATAGTAGGTGGTGGGAAAATCGCGGAAAGAAAGCTTCATGTACTTATGGATTTTGAAGCTGACATAACCATACTTGCACCTGAATTTACCGAAGAAATAATCAGGATAAGTGAAGATAGTGAAGTTACAAATGTCAAAATTATAAAAAATGAATATAATAATTCATATTTAGATAAAATGAAGCTTGTTATAGCGGCTACAGACGATGAAAAGCTTAATTCTGTAATCGCCACAGACTGCAAGGAGAGGAATATACAGGTCAATGCTGTCGACCAGATAGATGACTGCACTTTTATATTTCCTTCTTACTTAAAGAAAGGTGATGTTGTGGCAGCATTTTCAAGTGGTGGCAACAGTCCTGTTATAACACAGTATTTAAAACAACAGAATAATGATATATTAACGGATAATATAGGGGATATAGCTGCATTTCTTGGGGCAATAAGACAGCTTGTAAAGCAAAAGGTTGAGGGAGAGTCAAACAGAAAGAAAGTATATCAGGAGTTACTAAAGATAGGACTTGAAAATGACAGAGTACCGACTTCAGAAGAGGTAACAGATATAATTATAAATATGAGCAAAGAAAGACAATAGCCGTTTGCAGGAGGAACAAGATAATGGACAGAACAAGAAGATTAAGAAGCAGTGAAGCACTTCGTGATATGGTAAGAGAGAATCATGTGAGAGTGGATGAGCTTATTTATCCGATTTTTGTAATAGAAGGAGAAAATATTTGTAATCCTGTTAATTCAATGCCGGGAATTAACCAGTATTCAATAGACAGATTGTCTTATGAACTTGACAGGGTTGTTGAAGCAGGAATTAAGTCAGTGCTTTTATTCGGTATTCCTGCGCATAAAGACGAAGTGGGAAGCGGTGCCTATGAAGAAAATGGTATCGTTCCACAGGCAATAAGATTTATCAAAAACAACGAAAAATATAAGAATATTATAGTTGTAGCTGATGTATGCCTTTGCGAGTACACATCACACGGACATTGTGGACTTATAAAGGACGGAGTTATTTTAAATGATGAGACACTTCCACTGCTTGCTAAGGCGGCATTAAGTTATGCCAAAGCAGGAGCAGATATAATAGCACCAAGTGACATGATGGATAAAAGAGTAGGATATATAAGAAAAACTCTTGATGAAAACGGATTTGTTAATATTCCTATTATGTCATATAGTGCAAAGTTCGCATCATCATTTTACGGACCATTCAGGGATGCGGCTCATTCAGCACCGGGATTTGGTGACAGAAAGACATATCAGATGGATCCTGCCAACGGCAGAGAGGCAATGAGAGAGGTTGAAGAGGATCTGTTTGAGGGTGCAGATATGATTATAGCAAAGCCAGCATTAGGTTATATGGATATTATTAAAGATATACATAATAACTTCAATGTGCCTATAGTAGCCTATAATGTCAGCGGCGAATACTCAATGGTTAAAGCGGCAGCGGCAAATGGCTGGATAGATGAGAAAAAGATAGTAATGGAAATTCTTACAGGTCTTAAGCGCGCAGGGGCAAAGATGATAATTACATATCATGCCATTGATGCAGCAGCCTGGATAAATGAATAGGAGACCGGTTATGAGTACAGAAATTAACGATACAAAATCAAAAGAATTATTTGAGGCAGCAAAGAAGCATATTCCGGGAGGAGTAAACAGCCCTGTCAGAGCATTTGGAGCAGTTGGAAGAACTCCAAGATTTATAGCATCGGCGTATAAAGACAGAATTATAGATGTTGATGGCAATGAAATGATAGATTATGTCTGCTCATGGGGACCGGGAATATTAGGACATGCCAATCCATCTGTTATAAATAAAGTTAAAGAAGCCTGTGATGCAGGACTTACATATGGAGCACCTACTGCAAGAGAGGTTGAACTTGCACAGCTCATTTCTGAAATAATACCTTCAATGGAAGTGAACAGACTTGTAAGCTCTGGAACAGAAGCGGTTATGAGTGCGATAAGAACTGCAAGAGGATATACAGGAAGAGACAAGATTATTAAGTTTAAGGGTTGTTATCACGGACATTCTGACGGATTGCTGGTAAAGGCCGGTTCTGCGGCACTTACAACTTCTGTCCCTGACAGCGCAGGAGTTCCGGCAGATTATACAAAGAATACACTTGTTGCATTATATAATGATGAGGAGTCTGTCAAGGAATTATTTGAATCCAATCCATCCGATATAGCAGCGGTAATAGTTGAACCTGTTGCTGCCAATATGGGTGTGGTACTGCCTAAAAAGGGCTTCCTTGAATTTTTAAGGGATATTACATCACAGTATGGAGCACTTTTAATATTTGATGAGGTTATAACAGGCTTCCGCCTTTCTCTTGGAGGAGCACAGGAATATTTTGGAATAACTCCTGACCTTACAACCTTAGGAAAGATTGTAGGCGGAGGAATGCCTATAGGTGCATATGGCGGAAAAAGAGAGATTATGAAAATGGTATCTCCTGACGGACCTGTATATCAGGCAGGAACATTGTCAGGCAATCCGGTAGCAACAGCAGCCGGAGTTGAAACTCTTAAGATATTAAAATCAGACCCTGCTATTTATGACAGACTTGAAAAGAAAACGCACAGACTGGCAGAAGCAGTAAGAAGCGCAGCAGGAAACAGGGTATGCGTTAATCAGATAGGCTCACTTATGAGCGTATTTTTCACAGATAAAGCTGTTGTTGATTATGAAACAGCAACATCATCAGATACAGAGGAATATGCAAGATATTTTGGATATCTGCTTGACAACAATATATATGTTGCGCCTGCACAATATGAGGCAATGTTTGTATCTGATGCACATACACAGGAAGATATTGAAAAGACCTGTGATGTAATAAAAAGCTTTTTTGCATAACGGAGGATATACGAGTGCAATTAGGAGTTCTGGGCATTAATTATAAAAATGCCCCTTTGGATATAAGAGATAAAACATCCTTCACGGATGAAATGAAATTCTCATTTTTTAACGATATGACAGCTCATGGGGTAGAACAGTGCATGTGCCTTTCTACCTGCAACAGGAGTGAAGTATATTTTTTCTATAATGAGGAAATTCAGTTTGATGATATGCGTGCCTTATACTGCAATTATTTTGAAGCGGTAGATTTAAAGGATTATATTATTGAATATAAAGGCGAAAATGCGATTAAGTATCTGTTTGATGTGGCAGCAGGAATAGAATCTTTAGTGGCAGGTGAGGACCAGATATTAGGACAGGTTAAAGATGCGCTTGATTTCTCAAGAACTGCCGGATTCAGCGGAAAAGAGCTGAATAAGGTTGTAAGGGATGCGATTACCTGCGCCAAGAAGATAAAGACTAAATACAAGATAAACGATAATCCGTTGTCTGTAAGTTATATAGGTATCAAACAGCTTGATAAAATCTGTGGTATTTCAGGAAAGAATATTTTGCTTATCGGAAGCGGCAAAACAGCACTTATTACATTGAAGTATATAAAGGAATATGAAAATGTAAAGATTACCGCATGCAGCAGAAATGAAGTGCATGCTAAGGAATTACTGAATGAATATTCTGAATGTAACATTATAAAGTATCAGGACAGGGTAACTGCTTTGAATAAATCGGACATAGTGATTTCGGCAACGTCATCCCCACATATAATAATTAAATATGATGATGTCTGTGGTGATAAGGATATAACATTTCTTGACCTTGCATCTCCAAGAGATATTGACCCGGCATTAAAGGATAAAGATGGTATTAATCTCATAAACTTAGACACACTTGATAAGATAGTAAAGGACAATCAGAAAGAAAGACAGGAATTAATAACATTAAGCGGCAACGATATTGATGAGGCTGTAAAAGAAACGGAAGTGTGGTTAAGACAGGTAAGAATGGATTCAACTATAGAGACTTTACAGCACAGATGTAATGAGATAACCAATGACAGCTTTGAATATCTCACAAGAAAAATACCGCTTGAAATGAGGGAGCAAAGAATCTTAAAAAAGGTTCTTAATGCATCCTTGCAAAGACTTATAAAAGAGCCGATACAGGAATTAAAAAACATTGACAGCGAGGAAAAACAGGCTGAATATATTGAACTTATAAAAAGATTGTTTGAATAATCGTCATGACGGATATTGGAGGGAGTATGAGGTTTATTATTGGTACAAGAGGGTCTAAGTTAGCACTTACGCAGGCTGAATATGTCAGAATGTGCCTTTTGGAAAAATTTCCTGAACATACATTTGAACTAAAGATTATCAAGACTAAGGGTGATGTGATTCTTGATAAACCGCTTAATAAGATAGGTGATAAAGGTGTGTTTGTAAGAGAGATAGAAGAACAACTGTTATCTGGCGAAATCCAGATAGGTGTACATAGTATGAAGGATATGCCATCCATGCCGGCGGAAGGACTTATGTTTACTAAAGCATGGAAAAGGGAGGATAACAGGGATGTGCTTATTTTAAGAGAGGCAGGCTCTGTTGAAAAGCTTCCCCAAGGTGCTGTAATAGGAACCGGAAGTGCAAGGAGGGCATTACAGTTAAGAAAGCTAAGGGATGACATAAAGGTAGTCGGAATAAGAGGCAATGTCGATACAAGAATAAGAAAGATGCATGAAGAGAAACTTGATGGGATTGTTCTTGCTGCGGCCGGACTTAAGCGTTTGTCCATGGAAAATGTGATAACGGAATATCTTGATATAGACAGGATGGTTCCGGCGCCTGCGCAGGGAGTTCTTGCACTTGAAATCAAATGTGGAAATAAAGAGCTTGAAGAAATGTTAAATCATTTAAGTGATGAGGAAACAATATTTGAAACAGAGGCAGAAAGAGGATTTTTAAAAGAAATGAATGCCGATTGCCATACACCTGTAGGTGCGGCATGTATACCGGTTGAGGAAGCTTTTGACAGCAATTCAGGGCAACAGTTACATGAAATCAAAGAAAATTACAAATCGGGTAATAAACATAAGCTTATAACTGTATTTGGTAAAGATGATAACAGCGAATTAATATATGCAGAGGTGGTTGGAAATGACCCTCTGGATATGGCACATAAAGCAGCTAAGATAATTAAAGAAAAAGGAAAAATGGAATAATGGGTAAGGTTATACTTGTGGGCGGAGGCCCCGGTGATGAGGGATTAATAACGGTAAAAGGATTAGAGGCAATTAAGAAGGCAGACTGTATTATTTATGACAGGCTGTCTTCTTTGGCTCTTCTTGATAATGCAAAAAAGGATTGTGAACTTATATATGCAGGAAAGGAAAATCATCATCACACGTTAAAGCAGGATGAAATAAACGCTCTTCTTGTGGAAAAATCAAAAAAATATACAACAGTTGTAAGACTTAAAGGCGGAGATGTATATGTATTTGGAAGAGGCGGAGAAGAGGGGGCTTATCTTAGGGATAACGGTGTTGAATTTGAAGTTATTCCGGGTGTCACTTCTGCAATTGCAGGACTTGCATATGCAGGAATACCTGTAACCAACAGAAAAGTAGCGACGGGCTTTCGTGTTGTAACTGCACACAACAGACTTGATGAGCTTGCAGATATAGATTTTGCTTCAATTGTAAAAAACATTGATAAAGAGACCTGTGTATTCCTTATGGGACTTTCAAAGCTTGGTGAGATTACCGAAAAACTTAAGGAGGCAGGGATAGATAAAGACATAAAAATGGCAGTTATCTCAAATGCAACTACACCGGAGCAGAAGACCTGCATAGGCAACGTGGAAAATATATGTGATAAGGTTAAGGAAGCGGGGATAAAGTCACCTGCATTAATAGTTGCCGGTGAAGTTGTTTCATTGAGGGATAAGCTTAACTTTTATGAAGAAAAACCATTGTTTAAAAGAAAATATATAGTTACCAAAATAGGAACGGAAAAATCCCATATAACTACATTGTTAGAATCTTCAGGTGCATATGTAAAAGAGATAATGACAGGTGAGATTGAAAATGTATATTCTGCATTTGACGAAACATTTTTAGAGGATTTAAACTGGTGTCTGTTTACAAGCCGTAATGCTGTCAAAGCTTTTTTTGAAAAAATCGGACATGACAGAATGGATATAAGAAAGTTAAGTAATATAAAATTTGCGGTTGTTGGCGACAAGACATATGATTTGCTTGCAGATTACGGAATATATGCGGATATGAAGTCATCAAAGTCAGATAGTGTAACATTTGCAAATGAATTGAAAGCATATGTAGGAAAAGCTGATAGAGTATGCTTTTTTAAGGCAGATACAGCAGATGATACTGTAGAAAGCACGTTAAAGGATTTCTGCACATACAGTGAGAAGATAATATATAAAAATGTTGATAAAATTATGGATGACAGAAATTCTGTGGATAATATCGCTGATTATGACGGTGTGTTTTTTACCTGTGCATCATCGGTAAAGAGATTTTTTGAAAGATATGAATTAGATGCAAAGGCAAAGGAAAAACTTAACTGTTTTAGTATTGGAGCTAAGACAACTAAAGAATTAAAGAACATAGGAATAAAGAATGTGTTACAGGCAGAAAAGCCGGATTATGTAAGACTTTGCGAGCTGGTATTATAATCTGCCGGTGCTAAGACTAAGTTTGGAAGTTTAAGTTTTAACAAGGTTAATTAAGAATAATCTCAATTAAGAATAAGCTTAAGCCGGATTTTAATTATAAAATACGAGGTTTATATGAAAAAGATAGAAAAACAGGTTCAGGAAGATTTATTTAATTTGCGCGATGAGGGGTATAAACAATTTCATTCAAAGCTTATGCCAAATATAAAAGATTCACGGATTATAGGTGTCAGGACTCCTGTATTAAAGAAATACGCAAAGGATTTTTCAAAGGATGAAAAGGCTTTTGAGTATATTGATATACTTCCACACAGATATTATGAGGAGAATAATCTTCATGGACTGCTTTTAAACAGTTTATATAAGGATTTAGACGAATATATGGATAAGCTTGAGAAGTTTCTTCCGTATATTGATAACTGGGCAACCTGTGATATGATGTCACCTAAGATATTTAAAAAGAACCCTGAAAAAGTATACCGGTACATATTAAAGTGGCTGAAATCAGAACATGCATATACGGTAAGATTTGCAATCGTATCTTTGATGGGCTTTTATCTTGATGATAATTATTCACCTGACATGTTAAAGCTTGTTGCAGATGCGGCAGATAATTGTAACTGGGAAGATGAATATGATAATTATTATGTGAAAATGGGTGCTGCATGGTATTTCAGCTTTGCGTTGATTAAACAGTATGATACAGCTGTAAAATATTTTGAAAACCCGGTCATGGATAAATGGACACATAACAAGTCTATACAGAAAGCAATAGAAAGCTACAGGGTTTCAGATGATAAGAAGCAATATTTAAGAATATTAAAGATAAAGTAACTGCTGATATTTTTATATATTGGAGGAATTATGATAAACATACTGGTTGTGGATGATGATAAGAATACAAGACTGCTTATGAAGGCAGTGCTGGAAAGTGAAAATTACAGTGTATATACAGCCAAAGAAGGTAAAGAAGCATTAGACGTTATGGATAAGAATCACATAGATTTGGCAGTAGTAGATATAATGATGCCGGGAATGGACGGGTATGAGTTTACTAAGATATTGAGGGAAAGTGATGAAAAGCTGCCTATACTCATGGTTAGTGCAAAGCAGTTATCCAATGACAGAAAGAAAGGCTTTATGGTCGGAATAGATGACTATATGACAAAGCCTGTTGATGAGGAGGAAATGCTTCTTCATATTAATGCTTTGCTTAGAAGAGCCAATATCGCAAATGAAAGAAAAATAGTAATCGGTAATGTTACCTTTGATTATGATTCCTTAACAGTTACTAAAGATAAAGAAACAATGGAACTTCCACAGAAAGAATTCCTGCTTATTTATAAATTGTTATCTTATCCGGGAAAAATATTTACAAGAATACAGCTTATGGATGAAATCTGGGGAGCTGAGAGTGATACAGGCTGGGAAACGGTTACTGTACATATCGGAAGACTGAGAAAAAGGTTTGAAGGCTGGGATGAATTTGAGATAGAATCTGTACGAGGCTTAGGATATAAGGCGGTGAAGAAGGTATGAAAAACAGGCAGGAAATAAAGAAGGCATCTAAGAAAATGACAAGGAGCTTTATGATTTCTTTGCTGTTTTCAAGTATGGTTTTTGGAATATTCTTTTTGACGGTAATTATTATCGGCGGTCTTATGATATTTTTCCTGAACATGGGACTTATATTTGAAGAGTATAATAATCCTACAACACTTACTATTCTTGTGGTTATATTTGCATTTGCAAGTATTGTGCTGGGAACTATTATATCCTTTGCAATAAGTCATATTCCGCTTAAGCCGGTTCTTGAACTTGTTGATGGACTTAATAAGCTGGAACAGGGAGATTATAAGACTCGTATTGATTTAGGAAAGTCATCGATGATGGCAGAGCTGACAGATAATTTTAATAAGCTTGCTAGTGAGCTTGAAAATACAGAAATGTTAAGAACGGATTTTGTGAATAATTTTTCGCACGAATTTAAAACACCGATTGTCTCAATAAGAGGCTTTGCGAGGCTGCTTCAGAAGGGGAATCTTACTAAGGAGCAGGAACAGGAGTATTTGTCCATAATTGAAGAGGAAGCAAGCAGGCTTTCGGATATGGCAACAAATGTACTTAATTTAACAAAGATAGAAAATCAGGATATTCTGACGGATGTTACTGATTATAACCTGTCAGAACAGATAAGAAACTGCATTCTTCTTGTAGAAAAAAAGTGGAGTGATAAGAAGCTTGAAATGGTTCTTGATTTCGATGAAATAAATATTCAGGGAAATGAAGAAATGTTAAAGCAGGTATGGATTAATCTTCTTGATAATGCAATTAAATTTTCACCTGTTGGAAATAAGGTAGTTGTAGAGATAGATGATGAGAATGATGAAGATATAACAGTAAGCATAAAAAACTTTGGTCCGGCAATAAAGAAAGAAGATCTGCCAATGATTATGAATAAATTCTTTCAGGGTGACCGTTCCCATTCAAAGGACGGGAACGGAATAGGACTTGCCATAGTTGACAGGATTGTTAAGCTTCACAACGGAAGTGTGACATGTGAAAGTGATGATGAAAAAACAGTATTTTATGTGAAACTGCCAAGAGTTTATTTTTAGTTTAGAATTGGAGGATATACTGTGTATGAATAAAGGTAAAAAAGTATTTTACTTTGATACTTTCAATGAAGATGTTATTGAGAGCGCAGACCAGGATTTTAAGCTGTCAGACGATTATAAATGGATTAATGACAATATATTTGTAAGAATTGGTTCATGGCTTATATATATATTGGCGATTATTATCGGAGCGGTTTATTGCAGGCTTGGTCTTTTGGTTACGATAAAGAATAAGAAGGCATTTAAGGAAGCCAATAAAAGTAAAAAGGGCTATTTTATATTTGCCAATCATACACAGCCTGTGGGAGATGTGTTTATCCCTGCACTTGCATGTATTAAGAGAAGAGTTTACGTGATGGTAAGTACTGCCAATTACGGAATACCGGTTATAGGTAAGATACTTCCGATGCTTGGGGCACTGCCTGTTCCGGAAAGTCTTAGCGGATTTAGAAAGTTTAATGCTGCATGCAATAAAAGAATAGAGCAGAAAAGGTGTGTGGTTGTTTATCCTGAGGCACATGTGTGGCCATATTATACAGGGATAAGACCTTTTGCGAAGACATCATTTAAGTTTCCCTGCGAGTTAGATGTTCCGTCTTATTGCATTACAACAACTTACCGGAAAAGTAAGCTGTTTAAGAGACCAAAGGCAGTTGTCTATGTGGATGGACCATTTTATCCCGACAAAGATATTAATATGAAGGCAAGACAGACAAAACTGCATGATGAGATATATGCGCAGATGAGCAGAAGAAGTGAACAGAGTAATTATGAATTTTACCAGTATATAAAGAAATGAGGCGGTATATGAATATACTATATTGCGGAGATAAGAATATCGAAAGAGGACTTTTGATGTCGGTTCTTTCATTGATTGACAATGTAAATGAACCGCTTAATGTATATGTGCTTACACTTAATGTTGAGTACAAGGGAAGAACATTTTTGCCGGTATCGGATGAGGCAGTTTCATATATTGATGCATTGCTTAGAAAACAGCATGAGGAAAGCTTTTGTGTAAAGATAGATATGACACAGAGATTTAACAGGATAATTCCTGAAGCTAATATGTCAACAAGATTTACACCATGCTGTATGCTAAGACTTTATGCAGATGAGATAAATGAGCTTCCTGCAAGGATTTTGTATCTTGATAATGATGTAATCTGCCGTGGGGATTTTAATGAATTTTATTATCAGGATATGGAAAATACAGAGGTCGCAGGTGTTCTTGATTATTATGGAAGATGGTTCTTTAGAAGAAATCCTTTTAAAATGGATTACCTTAACTCGGGCGTATTGCTTATGAACCTTAAGGAAATCAAGAAAACAGGTTTGTTCAGAAAATGCAGAAAAAGATGTGAAACAAAGAAAATGTTCATGCCTGACCAGTCTGCCATAAATAAGCTTACCGTATCCAAGAAGATATGTGAAAGAAAATATAACGAGCAAAGAAAACTTCATGATAATACGGTGTTCCAGCATTTTACAACCAGCTTCAGATTTTTTCCATGGATACATACAATTACAGTTAAACCTTGGGATATAAGCAGAGTACATGAGATACTTAAACTGCATGAATATGATGATTTATTTGAAAGATATGAGCAGCATTTACAGTATTTAAATGCGCCAAAACAGGAGGAAGTATAATGAATAATAAAGAGATACCTATATTTTTTACAATCGATAATGGATATGCACCATATCTTGGAGTTGCAATTTCTTCAATGATTAAAAATGCATCAAAGGATTATAATTACAGAATTATAGTTTTACATCAGGATTTAAGCGAAGAGAATCAGGCTATTTTATCAGCTATGGCAACAGATAATTTTGTTGTAGATTTCAGACGTATGGAGCAGAGCTTTGAAGCTATTTCCGACAGAAAAGAAAACAGACTCCGTTCTGATTTCTTTACGATAACAATCTATTTCAGACTTTTTATACCTGAAATGTTTCCTGAGTATGACAAGGGAATATATATAGACAGCGACATAGTTGTACCGGGAGATATTTCTAAGCTTTATAATGAGGATATCTCAGATTATATCATTGGAGCTGTTAATGATATTTCAATAATGGGTATACCTGTATTCTGCAAATATCTTGAAGATGCTGTCGGGGTTGATAGAACTGAATATATTAACTCAGGTATGCTTCTTATGAACATGAAGAAGATGAGAGAGCTTAATTTTGAAGAGAGATTTATGTATCTTCTTGAAAAATATCATTTTGACAGTGTTGCACCTGATCAGGATTATATTAATGCAATGTGTAACGGAAAGATAAAATATCTTCCTACATGCTGGGATGCAATGCCTGCCAAGGGTGAAGAGCCAATGGAAAATCCAATGATTATTCATTACAATCTTTTTGATAAGCCATGGTGTTACGATAATATCCAGTATGAAGATGTTTTCTGGGATTATGCATCAAAGACACCTTATTATGAGACAATAAAGGCTGCGAAAGCAGGATATACAGACGAGCAGAAGAAAGATGATGCCATGCATCTTAACATGATGCTTTCAAGAGCACAGGAAATAATGGATGAAACATATACTTTTAAAAAGGCTTTGAAAGATGGAGAAAAAATCAGATTATGATAATAGGTGATAGCAAAAAGCAGGTAATAGAGAATATTAAAAATGCTGTTGCAGAAAAACAATATAACAGTAAGGTTGAGGTCGGAGACCCTATGCTTGATGATGAAAGCAGGGATGCGCTTCTTAATAAATATATAAAGACTCGTAATTCGATACCTTATTATTATAGAAATTTATTTGCGAGAATAATGGTAAATGCTGTTACTGTGGGTGCTAATTATAAAACCATAGTAGATGGCCTTGATAATTTAAAGGGCATAAAGGGCGGTGCCATTATTACGAGCAATCATTTTAATCCTATAGATACAACCATAGTGCGTTACAGTATGAGGCGTGCGGGCAGAAGAAGAATGTTTATTGTAAGTCAGGAATCTAATCTTGCAATGACAGGCTTTATAGGTTTTTTTATGAAATATGCAGATATAATACCGATAAGTAAAAAAAGGGATTATATGGATAAATATTTCTATCGTACATTATCTAATCTGCTCACTAAGAAAAAGGAATGTATTCTTATATACCCTGAGCAGGAAATGTGGTTTAATTACAGAAAACCAAGGCCACCCAAAAGAGGAGCATATTTTTATGCTGCCAAATTTAATGTGCCTATTGTATCCTGCTTTGTAGAAATGATAGATGAAAAGCTTAAAGATACAGAAGAATTTAACAAGGTAAGTTATGTAATGCATATACTTCCTCCAATATATCCTGATCCTGATGTGAATCCAAGAGACGACAGTGTCAGAATGATGAAACAGGATTATGACCAGAAGGTTGCAGCTTATGAGAAAGCATACGGAAAGAAGCTTGATTATAAGTTTGAGGACTGGGACGTTGCAGGATACAGAGGAGAGGAAATATAATTAAGCCGCCTGATAGTGAGGTGCTATCGGTATGGTATGTGTAACAGGTTAGTAAGTTAAGATTTGGCAGTTTTCATTTTTGATTTTATTGTATATATACCTCCGGGTGTTTCCGGCTGTGTGTGCATAGCATAAACTTTCAGAATTGTGTCGCCTGGCAGGAGTAAATGCAGTCATATACAAAGTTTATTACGGTGTGGAAAATAAAACGCGCTTCGCTTGAACGGTTATTTTCCACACCGAGCTTTTGTATATGACTACATTAACTCCTACACGGCTTGCAATAATTCAAGTTTATGCTATGCACACACAGCCGGAAACACCCGGAGGTATGTTAATTTAGACAACGAAAAAATCAAAAACGAAAACTGCCAAATTTAATTGGATTTCTATTACAGTTACGCATACCATATCGGTAACACCTCAGTTATCAGGAGGCATTATTATATTGCGAGAGTAGCTGGGAGGTTGCGAAGGCGAAGCCGGGCAACCTCCCATTTTTTATGTTTGGCTTTTCACAATCAGTTTTTAGCAATAGGTGGAGGTTGTCACAGCGCCGGCAAAAAATAAGTATTATAATTTTTACTTGACAAATTCATACCTAAATAGTATGATTTACTTGCAAGATACCCCAAGGGGGTATATTAACAGGAGGCTGATATGGAGGAAGTGAATAAAGACATCAATAAAGATATTTCCGGCAGTAAGGAATGCTGCTGCTGCCATAAAACAAAAGAGAGAAGCGATAAAGAATACAAGGATTTATGCAATCGCTTAAGCAGAATTGAAGGACAGATAAGAGGAATAAGAGGCATGCTTGATAATGATGCTTACTGCATAGACATTTTAAATCAGGTGTCGGCTGCCAATGCGGCCCTTAACAGCTTTAGCAAGGTGCTGCTTGCCAATCATATAAAGAGCTGCGTTACAGATGATATTAAAGCAGGAAGAGATGACTCTGTGGATGAACTTATAAATGTTCTTCAGAAATTTATGAGATAGCATTTCTGCAAATAATATACAAAAGAACTTAAGGAAAAACAGACACATAAAATCTAAAATTATGAAAGGAATATATGGTGATTTAAATGGGAACAATAGTTGTAATTTTAATTTTAGTTGTTATTGCAGCAATAGCATTAAGAGGAGCATTAAAACATTTTAAAGGTGAAGGTGGCTGCTGTGGAGGCGGTGATTCTGTTTCAGAGCCTAAGAAAGAGCTTGAAGGAGAGATAATTGCAACTAAGGTAGTAAGCATAGAAGGAATGCATTGTGAGAACTGCAAGAACAGTATAGAACATCAGATTAACAGAATTGACGGTGCAGCATGCCAGGTTAATTTAAAGAAGAAAACAGCAACAATTACAATGACAAGACCAATATCTGATGATGAAATAACAAGAGACATAGAAAGACTTGATTTTAAGGTTGTAAAGATAGAAAACAAGGAGTGATGAGAGTGGAACAGTACAATGTAACAGGAATGAGCTGTGCAGCGTGCAGCAGTCGTGTAGAAAAAGCTGTATCGAAGGTTGACGGTGTTAAAGAATGCTCAGTAAGTCTGCTTACCAACTCAATGGGAGTAAGTGGAACAGCAAGCCCTGAGGCTATAATTAAAGCTGTTGAGGATGCAGGATATCACGCATCATTAAAGGGCAGTGATAAAGAAAGTAACAAGTTAAATGATGAAGATGCACTTAAGGATAAGGAAACACCTTTATTAAAAAAGAGACTTATAGCTTCATTAATATTTCTTATTGTGCTTATGTATTTTTCAATGGGACATATGATGTTTGGCTGGCCTCTTCCTAAGGTTATTGAAGGAAATCATGTTGCAATGGGGCTTATCCAGATGCTGCTTACAATAATAATTATGGTAATTAACCAGAGATTTTTTGTAAGCGGATTTAAGAGTCTTCTGCATGGTGCACCTAACATGGATACACTTGTGGCACTTGGTTCAGGAGCTGCATTTGTATATAGCACATACGCATTGTTTGCGATGACTGATGCGGTTATGAATGGCAATCATATGATGGTTATGCATTATATGGATGAGTTTTATTTTGAGTCTGCTGCAATGATACTTACACTTATAACAGTAGGTAAAATGCTTGAAGCACGTTCAAAGGGAAAGACAACCGATGCATTAAAGAGTCTTATGAATCTTGCACCAAAAACAGCTAACATTATTGTAAATGGCGAAACTGTAAGTGTACCTGTTGAGAAAATAAAAAAAGGTGACATTTTTGTTGTAAGACCTGGCGAGAATATCCCTGTTGACGGAATAATTGTTGAGGGAAGCAGCGCGGTAAATGAATCAGCACTTACAGGTGAAAGTATTCCTGTTGATAAAGAAATTAATGATGAAGTATCAGCAGCTACATTAAATATGTCGGGTTTTATTAAATGTGAGGCGACAAGAGTAGGCGAGGATACCACATTATCAAAGATTATACAGATGGTAAGTGATGCGGCAGCCACTAAGGCACCGATTGCCAAGATTGCTGATAAGGTATCAGGGGTATTTGTTCCTTCAGTAATAACAATAGCAATAATAACAACCATAGTATGGCTTATAGCGGGAAAAGAATTCGGTTATGCACTGGCAAGAGGAATCTCGGTGCTTGTAATCAGTTGTCCGTGTGCACTTGGACTTGCAACACCTGTTGCCATAATGGTAGGTAACGGAGTCGGAGCTAAGAACGGAATTATGTTTAAGACCGCAGTTGCGCTTGAACAGACCGGAAAGATGAATATAGTCGCATTAGATAAGACCGGAACCATAACAAAAGGTGAACCTAAGGTTACTGATATTATAAGTGCAGATGATGTAACAGAAGACGAGCTTATAAAATATGCATATATGCTTGAGGAAAAGTCGGAACATCCGCTTGCGAAGGCAGTTGTTTCTTATGTGACTGATAAAGAAAGTGATATTCAGGAAGAATATAAGAAAAATGCTGCATTGCTTACAGATTTTTCTATTGCAGCAGGAAATGGCTTATCAGGAATGTATAACGGTACAAAGCTTATAGGTGGCAATAAATCTTATATCTCAGGATATATTGATATACCGGATAAGATTACTGCCAAGGCTGATGAATTATCGTCAGAGGGTAAGACACCATTATTCTTTGCAATGCAGGGTAAGTTCCTTGGAGTTATAGCAGTAGCTGATACAATAAAAGAGGACAGCCCTGAAGCAATTAAAGAACTTAAGAACATGGGTATAAAGGTTGTCATGATAACAGGAGATAACCAGAAGAGCGCAGATGCAATAGGAAGAATTGCAGGTGTAGATGAGGTTATAGCAGGTGTCCTTCCTGACGGCAAAGAGCAGCAGATAAAACGTTTAAAGGAACGCGGCAAGGTTATAATGGTTGGTGACGGAATTAATGATGCTCCTGCGCTTACTCAGGCTGATATAGGAATTGCAATAGGAGCAGGAACAGATGTTGCGATAGATGCGGCAGATGTTGTTCTTATGAAGAGCAGTTTAAGTGATGTACCTGCGGCTATAAGATTAAGCCACAGTACATTAAAGAATATACATGAGAATTTATTCTGGGCATTTTTCTATAATATAATCGGAATTCCACTTGCGGCAGGTGTATGGATACCAATATTTGGCTGGACTCTTAATCCGATGTTCGGAGCAGCGGCAATGAGCTTATCAAGCTTCTGTGTTGTTACTAACGCATTAAGACTTAATCTTGTTAAGATTTATGATTCGTCTAAGGATGCAAGATTTAAGAATAAGAGAAGCAAAAATAAAATTAAAAATGCCGTAGATACAGAGAAATCAGAAAATGCTGTAGATACAGAAAAATCAGGAGATGCCGGAAATAATGACAATCTCAAAGAAAATGTAAAAAATAATAAAGGAGAAACAACTATGGAAAAGATAATTATGATTGAAGGTATGATGTGTGGTCACTGTGAGGCAAGAGTTAAGAAGTGCCTTGAAGCAATTGACGGTGTAAACGAGGCAGTTGCAAGCCATGAGAAAGGAACAGCAGTTGTTACATTATCAAAAGATGTAGATAATGAAGTGCTTAAGAAGGCTGTTGAAGACCAGGATTATAAGGTTACAGGAATTAATTAGAAAAGTGTTTAAAATCCTGTCGGAATTTGTTATATTATTGTAGAATATTAATTGATAAATTTTTTACAATAAATACGACAGGAGGAAGAAAAATGCTTACTGATGAAGCTACAATATTAAAGATTAAACATGAGGTATTATATCAGGTTGCAAAACTTGCATATTCCGGAGAATTTGATGATAAGAAGGAAGAGCTTGCATACAAGCTTATACCGGGACCATTACCTCAGTACAGATGTTGTATTTATAGAGAAAGAGAAATAATAAGACAGAGAATCCGGCTTGCGGAGGGCAAATGTCCTACGGAGCCGGATAAAGCTGGTTGTAATAATGTTATTCAGGTAATTGAGGCAGCCTGTGCAGACTGTCCTATTTCACATTATGTTGTTACGGATAACTGTAGAAGATGTATGGCTAAAGCCTGTCAGCAGTCATGTAAGTTCGGAGCAATATCAATGGGAAGGGACAGAGCATATATTGATCCACAGAAATGTAAGGAATGTGGACTCTGTGCAAAGAATTGTCCTTATAATGCGATAGCCGATCTTATAAGACCATGTAAGAAAGCCTGTCCTGTTAATGCTATTACAATGGACGAATACGGAATATGTGAGATAGATGAAAATAAGTGTATAGCCTGCGGTAAATGTATTCACGCCTGTCCATTTGGTGCTATTGGCTCAAAAACTGACATTGTTGATATTATAAAGGCTATAATTTCAGGCAAGAAGGTTGTTGCAATGGTAGCTCCTTCAATAGAGGGACAGTTTGGCGCAGAGATAACTATGTCAAGCATCCGTACAGCCTGCAAAAAACTTGGATTTGAAGATATGGTTGAAGTCGGTCTTGGTGGAGACATGACTGCCGGTGCCGAGGCAAAAGAATGGCTTGAGGCTAACAAAGAAGGAAAGAAGATGACAACATCATGCTGTCCTGCATTTGTTAATATGATTAAAAAGCATTTTCCGGAGCTTGCTGATAATATGTCAACAACAATATCACCTATGTTTGCGGTATCAAGAATGCTTAAAGCAAAAGACCCTGAGACAGTAACCGTATTTATCGGTCCTTGTATAGCAAAGAAGAATGAGAAACTTGACAATCAGGCTGAGGGAAATGCAGATTATGTCCTTACAGTAGGCGAGTTCAGAGCTATGTTAAGAGCTAAGAAGGTTGAGCTTATTCCTGAGGAGAATGACACACAGCAGGCAAGTGTATATGGTAAAAGATTTGGAAATGGTGGCGGAGTTGCCAATGCTGTAGTACAATGTATGAAGGAGCTTGGAGAAGACCCATCAGGATTTACTATAGAAAAATGTGCAGGAGCTGCTGAATGTAAGAAAGCTTTAACTCTTATGAAAATGGGTAAGCTTCCGGCAGATTTTGTTGAAGGAATGATGTGTGAGGGGGGCTGTGTAGGAGGTCCTAGCCGCTTCCGTTCAACTAAGCCTGATGCATTGGTTGCAAAAGACAGGGAACAGTTATTGTCAGAGGCAGATGAAAGAGGAGTATATGAGAATCTGAAAAGCTATGACATGGATTCATTTAGCATGGAGAGGAAATAAATGAGTTTAAAATTCTTAATCTTATATGCAGTGGCTGCATTAGTACTGCTTTTTGTGATTATAAGCACTTATAGGGAGAAAGAGCCAATAGGGAAAAAGGTTATACCGGTACTTTCCTTTGGCTTCTTCTGCGTAGTCTTATATTCGGTTAATTTTATTACGGATGATTATAATATAATGTCAGCTGCAACGGCTGTAATGCTTGCAATGCAGGATTTTATGCTTGTTGCATTGGTTGGGTATGTATTCTCGTTTGCAAGAATAGAAAGCAGAACAGGTAAAGTCATAGAGAGCCTTGCAGCTTTATTTGCACTTGCAGATTCAATAATATTCGTTGCCAATATATTTAATGAATCGGTATTAACATACAGCCTTAATATGTGTGATGGCATATATGTATTAGGATATGTGGGAAGCACATGGTTTGTTATTCACACGGTGTTTAACTGCCTGCTTCTTGCAGTTATAATTGGTGTGCTTATTGTAAAATGTATGAGGATTCCCAAGGTTTACTGGGGAAGATACATATACATGGCATATGCATTTGTTTTTATAATAATTACAAAATACATTTTCGTGGCAGGTGTTATTGACTTAAGATTTGACATATCAATACTTCTGTATGCATTTATGGGAAGCCTTATTTACTGGAATACATTCTGGTATTCCAAGAAAAATATGCTTAACAGTACTCATGAAATGATAATTAATCATATGGATGTTCCGGTTATATTATTTGATTATGAGGGAGTGCTTGCTGATTTTAATGCACCGATGAAGAAAATTTTTGGCGGGCTGGAGCTTGATGACAGAAGCAAGACAATAGAATGGTTCGTTAAAGAAAATGGATTTCCGCAAGAAGCAGAAAATAAAGAATGCAGGTTTGAATATAACCGCATGAACAGAAGTTATGACTGTCATGTTGTTGAGCTTACTGACGATAAGAAAAGAAAGCTTGGAAGAATAATTGTAATGACGGATATAACCGACTTAAAGGCTGCTTATAATGACCTTGAAAAGTCGCTTACACAGAGCCTTGCAGAGAGCGACTGCGAGACAGAGGAGCATGTTGAAAGAACCAAGCAGTTATCGGCAGAGCTGGGCGTTGAGTTAGGTTTTTCAGATGAACAAAGAAATGAATTATCAATGCTTGCTGTATTACATGATATAGGAAAGATAGCTATCCCTAATGCAATTCTTACAAAGCCGGACAGACTTGATAATGATGAATGGGAAGTTATGAAGACACATACGGAGAAAGGCTACAGAATAGCAAAGGCAGCTACACAGCTTGCACCGATAGCGGAAGGAATATTAAGCCATCATGAAAGATGGGATGGAACAGGTTATCCTAACGGGCTTAAGGGCGAAGAAATCCCAATGATGTCAAGGGTTATAAGTGTAATAGATGCATATGATGTTATGACACATGACAGACCTTATCATAAAGCTATAGCAAAAGAGGAAGCACTTAAGGAACTTGAAAAATGTGCCGGAAGCCAGTTTGATCCTTATGTTGTGGAGAAGTTTGTAAATATGGAGAGAAACATATGAAGTTTGAAGGAATAAAGAAGGTTCACGAAGGAAAGTTTATAAGCAGATATGATTTGACATATACTACAGAGGATAACAAAAAGAAAGTGTATGAAATCATAAGCAGGGATAAAGATATCAATAATCTTGATAAACTGCATAATTCACATACAGACGGAGTTGTTATTATTGTTACGGATGAATCCGGTGAAAGGATAGTCCTTAATAAAGAATACAGAATGGCTGTAGGAGGTTATGTGTATAATTTTCCAGCAGGTCTTATAGATGAAGGAGAAACACCTGAGATTGCGGCAGCAAGAGAACTGAAGGAAGAAACAGGACTTGATATGGTTTCGATAGAGGATAAGCTTTATGACAGCTATAGTGCAATAGGCTTCTCAAATGAAACTAATGCTGTTGTGATTGGTACTGCAAAAGGTGAATTCGCAAAGAGTACTTCAACAATGGAAGAGATATATGCTGCCTGGTATACCAAGGCAGAAGTAAGACAGCTGCTTAAAAGCAATCATTTTGCGGCAAGGACACAGGCATATTGCTATCTGTGGTCTAAGGAAGAGGGCAGATAAATGAGTAAAAATACTACAGATTTTTCAAATAAGATAAATAATAAAAATGGTTATCATAAAGCATTGATTTTTCATGGAATAAGGAATATAGTTGTTGCATTTCTGCTTATATTTTCATTGACCCAGATATATGCATGCGGTAAAAAGCAGTATGTGCAGGTGTTTACTTACGAGGATAATGATGACGGAACGGTAAGGATAACAGGACTTACAGATAAAGGAAAGTCTGACAGCAAATTAGTTATTCCCGAACAGATTGACGGTAAGGATGTAACTGTAATAGGCGCAGAATGTTTCAGGGCAGATGCCGGCGTAACAAGTGTTACTGTAGGAAAAAATGTCATACAGATTTCGGAAAATGCATTTTTAAACTGTGTTAATCTTGAAAACATAACATTTGAAGGAACAGTAGAGACTATAGGAACCAATGCATTTACCAATACAAAATGGGAGAATAATATTCTTAGTGATAATAACGAGGTTATTGTATGCAACATACTTGTAAAGGTAAAAGAGGCAAAAGATACTTACAGAGTGCCGGATTCTGTGGTTACAATAGGTTCAGGAGTATTTTATAATAATAAAGATATTAAAGAGGTTATTCTGCCTGATTCGGTAGAAACAATCGGAACATACGCATTTTACGGCTGCACATCACTTGAGAAGATTAACATTCCGGGAAATATAAAGAATATTGATTACTGTGCATTTGCAGATTGCGGACTTAAAAATGTTGTTGTTCCAAAGAGCGTGGAATATGTTGGAAATGATGCATTCTTAAATGTTGAGAATGTTGTTTATAAATAAAAAAACAAAGAGGGGTTATTTATGGGCGTAGTTAAAGAGAAAAGAAAGTTTTTATCAAGTGACGGACATACACAGATTAATACAGTTATATGGCATCCGGATAATAAAAAGTTTAAGAAACCTGTGGCAGTTTTGCAGCTTGTACATGGCATGGTTGATTATATCGAAAGATATGAAGAGCTGGCTGTATATATGGCAGAAAGAGGATTTCTTGTCGCAGGAAATGACCATTTAGGACATGGAGAGTCAGTTAGCACAGAGCAGGATTATGGCTTTTTTGATGATAAAAGACCTGAGGATGTGCTTGTTTTAGATATGCACAGACTTACAAGAATACTGAAAAAAAGATACAGTGGAATTCCTGTATTCATGGCTGGACACAGCATGGGTTCTTTTATGACAAGAAAGTATATCATGATTTACGGATATGAACTTGACGGAGTTATTTTACTTGGCACCGGAAATCAGCCGGACCTTCTTGTTAATACAGGTTATATGCTTACAAAGCTTGTTGGGGCAATAAAGGGAGAGCGATACAGAAGTGTTCTCTTAAAAAATATAATGTTTGGAAGCTATAATAAAAGAATTGATAATCCAAAGACTGACAATGACTGGATAACAAGAGATGAGGATGTTGTGGAGGCTTATTGCAATGACCCTAAATGCACATTTTTATTTACTGTAAATGCCTATAAGGGAATGTTTGGAACGATAAGATATATAAAGAATGAAAAGAATATTGCACACATTCCGTATGACCTTCCTATGCTTATAGCAGTCGGACTTGATGACCCGGTTGGAGGCTATGGTAAAGATATTCTTGCGTTATATGAACAGTATCATAAACATATAGATAATATTGAACTTAATATGTATGAAAAATGCAGACATGAGCTTCACAATGAATTAAACAGGGATGAAATATTTGCTGATTTGTATGAGTGGCTCATGGATAAAATCTCCAATTGAAAATGTAATTTACCATTGATGATAGTAATGTAAAATGGTATTATATCTCGTAGAGTATTTATAAAAATTTACAATAGGAGACGTGTATGAACAATACGAATGAACCAATTTATGACGCACGCAAACTGGGTGTTCCAAAGATGCTTATACTTGGAATACAGCATATGTTTGCGATGTTTGGTGCTACTATTTTAGTGCCTATTCTGGTTGCAGGTTATTTTAAGGATGCCTGCGGCGAACCTCTTACAAGAGGACTTACAGTTTCAGTTACACTTTTTTGTGCAGGCTTTGGAACACTTATATTCCATGTATGTTCCAAGTTTAAAGTGCCGGCATTCTTAGGCTCATCATTTGCATTCCTTGGCGGATTTTATACAGTTGCCAACTTAAATACAGGAATGTATGAGAATATGGGAGCTGATGAGAAGGTAGCATATGCCTGCGGTGGTATAGTTATTGCCGGTTTATTATATCTGGTTGTAGCGCTTATATTTAAGCTTGTAGGTGTAAACAGGGTTATGAGATTTCTTCCACCTGTAGTTACAGGACCAATTATTATATGTATTGGTTTGTCACTTGCACCATCAGCTATATCAAATGCATCAACTAACTGGCTTATAGCATTTGTGGCACTTGCTGTAATTGTTATATTTAATATCTGGGGAAAGGGAATGTTTAAGATTATTCCTATCCTTATGGGTGTTCTTATATCTTATGGATTTGCACTTATACTTAATGCTTTTGGTGTTACTAATCCTGATGGAACAGCAATTCTTGATTTTGCTTCTGTTTCAACAGCAGGATGGGTTGGACTTCCTAAATTCCAGCTTTGCAAGTTTGATATGACAGCAATACTTGTAATGGCACCTATTGCGATTGCAACAATGATGGAACATGTTGGAGATATGTCAGCTATTTCAGCTACAGTAGGAAAGAATTATATAGAAGATCCGGGACTTCACCGTACAATCATGGGTGACGGCCTTGCCACAGCATTTGCAGGTCTTATTGGCGGACCGGCTAATACAACATATGGAGAGAATACAGGTGTTCTTGAGCTTTCAAAGGTATATGACCCAAGAGTAATAAGAATAGCAGCAGTGTTTGCGGTTGTACTTTCATTTATTCCTAAGTTCTCTGCTATTATATCAACAATGCCATCTGCTATAATCGGTGGAGTTTCATTTATGCTTTACGGTATGATTTCAGCTATCGGTGTAAGAAATGTTGTTGAGAACAAGGTAGACCTTACTAAGTCAAGAAACCTTATAATTGCAGGTGTAATATTTGTATGCGGACTTGGATTTTCAGACGGACTTACATTTACTATAGGAGGAACTTCTATAACACTTACAGCACTTGCTGTAGCAGCTATTGCAGGTATTCTTCTTAATGCAATACTTCCTGGAAATGATTACCAGTTCGGAAAGAATCCTGATGGTGATAAGAGCCGTGGTGTATATGTTTCTAACACAGACGGAGAAGAAGATAAGGAAGCAGACAAAGATGCTGAATAAGTAGTTTGTTAAATAGTTGGTTGATAAATATCGACCTCTGAATAATAAGCACTTACAGAGAACAGATAATTATGAAATAACTATTACATTAAAGAGAGGTTTTATTATTATGAATGATATGGAAAATGTAGTTATATTTAAGCATCCATTGATACAGCATAAAATTTCATTATTAAGAGATAAGAAGACAGGAACAAATGAGTTCCGTCAGCTTGTAGATGAGATAGCAATGCTTGAAGGATTTGAAGCATTAGCAGACCTTCCATTGGAAGATGTTGAAGTAGAAACTCCAATCGAAAAATGCATGACACCTATGATTTCAGGCAGAAAGCTTGCTATTGTACCTATACTTAGAGCTGGTCTTGGAATGGTTTCAGGAATACTTGCACTTGTACCTTCAGCAAAGGTTGGACATATCGGAATGTACCGTGATGAGGAGACTCATGAGCCACAGGAATATTATTGCAAGCTTCCTAGCCCTATTGAAGAAAGAACTATCGTTGTATGTGATCCAATGCTTGCAACAGGCGGTTCAGCAGTAGATGCTATCAATCAGATTAAGAAGCATGGTGGAAAGAATATCAAGTTCATGTGCATAATTGCAGCACCTGAGGGACTTGAAAGACTTCATAAAGAACATCCTGATATTCAGATTTATGTTGGACACCTTGACAGACAGCTTAATGAAAATGCGTACATCTGCCCGGGACTTGGCGATGCAGGCGACAGAATATTTGGTACTAAATAATTTATTTATATAATTGATTTATATGAAAAACGGCATCCGCACCGGATTGTTTGGTGTGGATGCCGTTTTGTATATGTTGCCTGTGTTTGTTTACGTTTATATTCTTAATTGTATAGCCTTAATTATATTATTACCTTATTGTGCTTAGGCATAAATGCAAGTCCTAATGCAGTAGGGCCTGTATGACAGCCTGTAACAACACCTATTCTTGTACCAAAGGTAGTAGTGCTTTCAACAAGCTTGATTCCGAAAGCTTCTTCAACTTCTTTTCTGAATTCTTCGGCTTCTTCCAAGTCATTACAGTAACCAACAGTTACATCGTAATCATCTAAGTTGATATTTTCATCAGCTATAGTTTTCTTGAAAACATCTATAACATTGGCTTTAGCCTTCTTACGTGTTCTTGAAAATCCACCTACACCTACTTTTCCGTTTCTCATTACAAGGATAGGGCGGAGATTTAATTTGCTTGTGATAAGAGCTGCTGTTTTTGTAAGTCGTCCACCTTTTGAAAGGTATTCAAGAGTTTCGGTTGTGAAGATAATACCACCGTTAGGCTTTATTTTATCAAGAATCTTAATAGTATCTTCGTATGAATAACCGTCATCACGCAGCTTCATTGCCTCGTATACATAAAGAGACATGGATGCTGAGTTCTGAAGAGAGTTAATTACAGTTATTTTTGCATCCGGATAATCCTCAAGAATAATATCTTTTGCAGTGCATGCTGAATTATAAGAGCCTGAGAAAAATGTTGTTATGCATATTGCGATGATAGGCTCGCCCTTCTTTACAGAAGGAAGAAATGCATCTACAAAATCCTGGATGCTTGGAAGAGAAGACTTTGGCATTGCCTTTTCTTCAATCATGCGTCTGTAAAATTCATCATGAGATATATCAACCTGTTCCTTATAATAAGTCTGTCCGTCAAATGTTGCATATAAAGGAACAAGAGTTATGTTATGTTCATTAGCGTAATCCATAAGAAAATCACAAGCTGTATCGCTGATTATCTTAAACATATAAACCTCCATTCGGGTAAATCCCTGTGTAATATTGTAATATAATTAGTAATTTATAAATATTGTGATATATAATAAACATCGAATACTATAATTTGACTATATGAAATGATAACACATAGTATTAAAAACTACAAGATGTAAAATAATAAACATTATATAAATAATATTGAAAACGATGTTGTAATACAATAAGTTATAAACAGATAAGAAATCTTTTAGAAAAAAATAATATATATTGTCATATTTGCACAAAATAAATTGACTTTAACACGTTGGTTTGGTAAAATTATCTAAGATGTTTGCCGGGGGCAAATGTTAAATTTTACAACTTAGGAGAAGAGACACATGGAAGCTTTATTGGTTTTAGTCATTGTTGCAGCTTTGCTTGCACTTGGCTATGCGGCATTCAACTTTATCGGAGTTAAGAAACTCGATGAAGGAACAGATCGTATGTCAGAGATTGCATCAGCAATCAGAGTTGGTGCTAATGCATTTATCACATACGAGTACAAGATTATTGCAGTAGTAGTAGTTATTATTGCGGTGGTTTTTGCAGCTATATTCTCAGTACAGTATGGTGGATTTAGCTGGGAACCTTCAGTTTGCTTTATGATTGGTGTAATCATGAGTGCATCTGCTGGTTGGGTTGGTATGAAGATTGCTACTTACGCTAACGTAAGAGTATCTAATACAGCCCGTAATACTAAGAACATCGGTTCTACATTAAAGGTTGCATTAAAGGGCGGTTCTGTAATGGGACTTTGCGTTGGTGGTTTTGCACTTTTAGGATTATTCTTAGTATATCTTATTTTTGGTTTTGGACTTAACATGCTTGACATTGAACAGTTAAGAGGTGCACATGTATTTACACAGTGCCTTTCATGCTATGCATTAGGATGTTCAATCGTTGCTATGTTCAACCGTGTTGGTGGTGGTATCTATACTAAAGCAGCCGATATGGGTGCAGATCTTGTTGGTAAGACAGAGGCACACATTCCAGAGGATGATCCTAGAAACCCTGCAACAATAGCAGATAACGTAGGTGATAATGTAGGTGATGTAGCCGGTCTTGGTTCAGATCTTCTTGAATCATTTGTTGGTGCTATTTCATCAGCTATTATTCTTGCAGTAAGCTTATATCTTGCTAATGTAGCTAACAATATAGAAGTATCAGATGATATGCTTTCTAAGATGATGTATTTCCCACTTGTATTTGCTTCAATTGGACTTATTGCATCTATACTTGGTATCGCATATGTTCTTTTAAAGAAAGGCTCAGACAATCCACACAGGGATCTTAATATTTCTACATGGAGTGCAGCAGCTATAACAATTATTGGTAGTTTTGTTGCAACATATTTATTATTCAATGGCGAATCAGCAGATGTGCTTAAGGTTGCCGGATTTAACATTGGATTTATATCTCCTTGGATAGCAGCATCACTTGGTGTTATAAGTGGTGTTATAATCGGTGGTATTGCTGAATATTATACAAGTTATGATTACAAGCCTACACAGACAATAGCTAAAGCCTCTAAAGAGGGTGCAGCTTTAACAATCACACAGGGACTTGCAGTTGGTATGAAGTCATGTATGTACCCACTTATTGTTCTTGGTATAACAACATATGCTTCATATGCAGTATCAGGAATGTTCGGTATCGCTATGGCAGCAGTTGGTATGTTGTCATTCGTATCTGCAACAGTATCTGTTGATACATACGGACCAATTTCTGATAATGCCGGTGGTATTGCAGAAATGTCTGAGCTTGAACCAGAGGTAAGAGAAATCACAGATAAGCTTGATTCGGTTGGTAACACAACAGCTGCTATCGGTAAGGGATTTGCTATCGGTTCAGCTTCACTTGCAGCACTTTCACTTATGGTTAGTTTCCTTTATGCTTTCCAGCCTGAGGGTTCAGAGCTTAACCTTAACTTTACTAACCCACTTATTCTTGCCGGTGCTTTAGTAGGTGCGGCACTTCCATATCTGTTCTCAGGTATGCTTATTGAAGCTGTTGCCAATGCAGCACGTAAGATGGTTGAAGAAGTAAGAAGACAGTTTAAGGAAATCCCTGGAATACTTGAAGGAAAGGCTAAGCCTGATTACAAGACATGTATCGAGATTTCATCTCAGGGTGCATTAAAAGAGATGAGAATGCCAGCTATTATTTCAATTATATTCCCTGTAATTGCCGGTTTCTTATTCGGACCTTATTTCGTTGGTGGTCTTTTAATAGGTGCAACACTTTCAGCAATCATGCTTGCTATATTTACAGGTAATGCAGGTGGCGCATGGGATAACGGTAAGAAGTATATTGAATCAGGAGCAATTGAAGGACAGGGTAAAGGTTCTCCAGCTCATGATGCAGCAGTAGTTGGTGATACAGTAGGTGATCCATTAAAGGATACAGTAGGACCTTCATTGGATATCCTTATCAAGATTATGTCAACAGTTTCATTAGTAGCTGCTGTTATGTTCTATAATTACAATCTTCTTTATTTAATATTCGGTATAAGATAATAGAAAATGTAAATATAGAAAAATATGTAAAAAATATTTAAAATAATTTAATAAATATATAAGTTTATGATATACTAAAACCGGATTATTTATTCAGTTATATGCTGAATTGTAGTCCGGTTTATAGTTTATTTAATTAAATCAATGAATTTGGGAATACTTAGGAAAGCAGAAGAATATCTGCGGAATGGAGTTTAACGTGAAAGTTTGTACATTTTTAACAGATGGCTTTGAAACAGTGGAAGCATTGGCGGTTATTGATATTTTAAGAAGAGCAGGGATTAGCACAGATACTATTTCGATAACAGGTAATAAGGATGTGCTTAGCGCTCAGGACATCAGTGTTAAGGCTGATTTTTTGTTTAATGAGTATGAATTTAACGGGGACGAAATGCTGTTTCTTCCGGGAGGACCAGGACACAAGAATTATTATGAATGTGAAAAGCTTCTTGATATGTTAAAGGAGTACAACGCAAATGACAGAAGAATAGCTGCAATATGTGCGGCACCAAGTATTCTTGGTAATCTTTATATACTTGATGGCAGGAAAGCAACATGTTTTCCGGGATTTGAAAGCCAGCTTAAGGGTGCAGAGGTTTTTGGGGCACCGGCAAAGGTTATTACAGATGGCAATGTAACTACTTCAAGAGGTATGGGTACAGCTATAGATTTAGGACTTGAGATTGTTAAACTCATATTGGGAGAAGATGAAGCGCAGAGAATAGGAAAAAGCATACAGTATTTATAAAGCTAATTAAAGGTAATAGGATATAAAAATGAGCAGTTATAATAATTATGAAGATGCCGTACGTGCAGACAATGAACGCAGACAGCGTGCCAAAATGTTAAAAAGACGCAGAGCGAAGCGTATTAAAATAATTAAAAGAAGAATAGGCGCGGCTGTAGTGGTTGCAGGAATTGGAATTATCGCAGTAGTTGCTACACATATTAATGCAAAGGACAAAGACAGCACAATTACCCAGAATGAGACAATAGAGGTAGCTGCCGATAATTACAGCGCGGATGATAATATACAGGAAAACAAAAAGGTTAATGAATATGCCACAATAAGCCCTTCGTATGTCGAGGTTACATCAGAACAGGTGAAGTCGCCTAATGTAGCATTACTTGATGTTGATAATAATCAGATTATAGCCGGAAGAAATGCAGATATAAAGATATATCCTGCATCTATGACTAAGGTTATGACATTGATAGTTGCAGTTGAGAATCTCAAAGATACAAACGCAACACTTACATTTACAAATGCGATGCTTTATGATTTCTATAGAGAAAATGCAACGGTTGCCGGATTTTTAGACAACGAGACGGTTGATGTTGAAGATATGCTCTATGGACTTATTCTTCCGTCAGGCGCAGATGCGGCATTGGGACTTGCAATGCTTACATCAGGTTCGGAAGAGGCGTTTGTTGAGCTGATGAATCAGAAATGTACTGAACTTGGACTTAAGAATACACATTTTGTCAATACATCAGGACTTCATGACCCTGAGCATTATACAACACCGATAGAGATGGCTATGATAATGAAATATGCAATGAGTATTCCTGAATGTGCAAAAGTTTTATCGACTTATCAATATACAACCAAAGCCACACAGCAGCATCCTGAAGGAATACTTCTTACAAGTACAATGTTTTCAAGAATGTATGGAAATGAAGTGGAAGGCGTGACAATCAAGGCAGGAAAGACAGGATACACAAGTGAGGCACTTCAGTGTCTGGTAAGTTACGCAGTTAAAGGAGAACATTCTTATATTGCGGTAACAACAGGTTCGACTAATAAGTGGCACAGCATATTTGATGATTTTGAAATTTACAAAACATATCTGCCATAAAATGTCATAATAATATACCTTTCAATGCACATAATAGTATCAGGATAAGCAAACAGCTTATCTTAATAAATGAAAATGTGTAGCTTTAACACAGATTGGAGGGTATTATGGCAAACTCAAATTCAACAAGTTCAAAGACTAAGAAGGAAGCACAGGGTGCTCTTGACAGATTTAAGATGGAAGTTGCATCAGAAATAGGTGTAAACTTAAAGGAAGGCTACAATGGTGACCTTACATCTGCTGAAGCTGGTTCAGTAGGTGGTAACATGGTTAAGAAAATGATTAAGAGACAGGAAGAGCAGATGTCACAGGGAAACTAATTATCAGTGATTAATTAACCCTGGACTACGGTCTTATTAATTACTCTGAACCTTAAAAATGAAACTCCACAAAGGGAAGGAAAGTTTCAATAAACTTAAAATGGCATTGGCTGTTATGAGGTTATTGGTGCTGCTCCTTCCTTTTTCTTGATTTTTTCATAATTTCATAATTCTTTAATTTCTTAATTTATAAAAAAACTATTGGCAATATTATAATAAGTATGATATACTTCATTAGTATGTACATTGTACGATAGAAAAACTTTACATATATATTAAGGAGGAAGTTGTAACAATGAGTTTTAAGGTAGAACAGTTAGAAGAAAAGAATATGGTAAAGCTTGTAATTGAGTCTAGTGCAGAGGATTTTGAAAACGGACTTAATGCAGCATATAATAAGAACAAGAATAAGATTACTGTTCCTGGATTTAGAAAAGGTAAGGCTCCAAGAAAGATGATTGAAAAGCTTTACGGTGCAGAAATTTTCTACGAAGATGCAGCTAACGCAATTATTCCTGATGCATATGCAAAAGCAGCAGATGAAAGCGAGCTTGAGATTGTTTCTCAGCCACAGATTTCAGTTGTTCAGTTAGAAGCTGGCAAGCCATTTATATTTGAAGCAAAAGTTGCTGTTAAGCCTGAGGTTGAACTCGGACAGTATAAAGGTGTAGAAGTTGCTAAGTGTGATACAGAAGTAACAGACGAAGATGTTAATGAAGAACTTACAAAGGTTCAGAACCAGAATTCAAGAACTGTAACTGTTGAAGACAGAGCTGTTAAAGATGGTGATATGACAGTTATCGATTTTGAAGGATTTGTTGATGGTGTTGCATTTGAAGGTGGCAAGGGAGAGAATTACCCACTTACTATCGGTTCTCATTCATTTATTGATACATTTGAAGATCAGATCGTTGGCATGAACATCGGTGATGAGAAAGAAATCAATGTTACATTCCCAGAGGATTATCATGTAGAAGACCTTAAGGGTAAGCCAGCAATGTTCAAGGTTAAGGTTAATGAAATCAAAGAAAAGCAGCTTCCTGAATTAGATGATGATTTTGCACAGGATGTATCTGATTTTGATACACTTGCAGAGTACAAGGAAGATTTAAAGAAGACTATCGCAGAGCGTAAGGAAAAAGAAGCTAAGGCTAAGAAGGAAGACGAAGCTATAGCTAAGATTATCGAAAGCTCTAAGATGGACCTTCCAGAAGCAATGGTTAACACACAGGTTAACAGAATGGTTGAGGAATTTGCTCAGAGATTACAGCAGCAGGGATTATCAATCGACCAGTACTTCCAGTATACAGGAATGACAGCTGATAAGATTGTTGAAGAGATGAAGCCAGAGGCTGTTAAGAGAATCCAGAGCAGATTAGTTCTTGAAGCTATTGTTAAGGCTGAGAACATTGAAGTTTCAGATGAAGAATTTGAAGCAGAACTTCAGAAGATGGCAGATGCTTACGGAATGGAAATCGACAAGATTAAGGAATTCATGGGCGAATATGAATCTAAGCAGATAAGAGAAGATGTTGCTATTCAGAAAGCTGTTGAATTAATCGTTTCTTCTGTAGTTGAGAAATAATAAAAATATATAGATAAGGAGACATACGCTATGAGTTTTGTACCTTACGTTATAGAGCAGAACAGTCGTGGAGAAAGATCTTATGATATTTATTCACGTTTGTTAAAAGACAGAATAATATTTTTGGGAGAGGAAGTAACAGATGTTTCAGCTAACCTTGTAGTAGCACAGATGTTATTCCTTGAAGCAGAAGACCCAAGCAAGGATATTCATTTCTATATAAATAGTCCTGGTGGATCTGTGTCTGCCGGATTTGCTATTTATGATACAATGCAGTACATCAAATGTGATGTGTCTACAATATGTATCGGAATGGCTGCAAGTATGGGTGCTTTCCTTTTATCAGGAGGTACTAAGGGTAAGAGACTTGCACTTCCTAATGCTGAGATTATGATTCATCAGCCATCAGGCGGAGCAAGAGGACAGGAAACAGAAATCAGAATTGTTGCTGAGAATATCCTTAAGACAAGAAATAAACTTAACGAAATTCTGGCTGCCAACACAGGTAAGTCAGTTGAAGAAATATCTCGTGATACAGAACGTGATAATTATATGACAGCCCAGGAGGCAGTTGCCTACGGACTTATTGACAGCGTAGTTGAAAAGAGATAGTTTATAATCAGGGCTGTTGCTTTTCGCAGCAGCCCATATTTTTTCTTTAGATGATAATTTTATTCATTTTGCAATTTTAATTATCTATTTAATGATTTATTTAAAGAAAGCTTCTTTGGTATATATAATGGAGGTATTCAATGGCTGGGAAGATATACGAAGAAAAATTGAGATGCTCATTTTGTAATAAAACACAGGACCAGGTTAAGAAGTTAATTGCGGGTCCTAATGGAGCATATATTTGTGATGAGTGTGTTGGGATATGTAGTGACATACTTGATGAAGAATTTGAAAATGAGAATGCAGAAGTAACAAATGATGCAGGTCTTAATATAAATCTGTTAAAACCAAAGCAGATAAAGGAATTTCTTGATGATTATGTAATCGGACAGGATGAGGCTAAGAAGGTTCTTTCTGTAGCTGTTTATAATCATTATAAGAGAATAATGTCAGGAAAAGACTTGGATGTTGAATTACAGAAGAGTAATATCCTTATGCTTGGACCAACAGGTTCAGGTAAGACATTCCTTGCACAGAATCTTGCAAGACTCCTTAATGTGCCATTTGCAATAGCAGATGCTACAACACTTACAGAGGCAGGATATGTAGGTGAGGATGTTGAAAATATTCTTCTGAAGCTTATACAGGCAGCAGATTATGATGTTGAAAAGGCACAATATGGAATTATTTATATTGATGAAATAGATAAGATAACCAAGAAATCTGAAAATGTTTCTATTACAAGAGATGTATCAGGTGAAGGTGTACAGCAGGCACTTCTTAAGATATTGGAAGGAACTATGGCATCTGTACCACCTCAGGGAGGAAGAAAACATCCACAGCAGGAGCTTATTCCTATCGATACAACTAATATTCTCTTTATTTGTGGTGGTGCATTTGACGGACTTGAAAAGATTGTTGAAGCAAGAATGGATAAGAGCACTATAGGCTTTAATTCAGAAATTAAAGAAAAGACTAATGAGGATGTTGGAGAAATGTTCCATAAAGCACTCCCACAGGACTTCATCAAATTCGGACTTATTCCTGAATTTGTAGGCCGAGTTCCGGTTGTTGTTGCTTTGGATTCTCTTGATGAGGAAGCTTTGGTGAGAATACTTAAGGAGCCTAAGAACGCAATTCTTAAACAGTACAAGGCATTATTCTCTCTTGATGAGGTTAATCTTGAATTTACGGATGATGCAGTTAAAGAAATTGCACATAAGAGCTTTGAGAGAAAGACAGGAGCAAGAGGACTTCGTTCAATACTTGAATCAGTTATGAATGAAGTTATGTATGAAATTCCATCTGACGATAATATAGCAAAGTGTACTATAACAAAGGAATCAGTAGATGGAAGTGCCAAGCCTTTATTGGAATACAGAACTGATAGTGTAAATATAGGGAAAGCGCAGTAAAATATGAATAGAATTACTTTACCAGTGATTGCATTAAGAAGTATGACCGTGTTGCCAAACATGGTCATACATTTTGATATAAGCAGAAAAAAATCAATAAATGCAACAAAGACAGCAATGAAGAATGATCAGAGAGTGTTCCTTGTTGCACAGAAAGATTCGGAAGTTTCAGAACCATCACAGGAGGATGTGTTTGAGGTAGGAACTGTTGCAAGAATAACACAGGTTGTAAAGCTTCCAAATAAGATATTAAGAGTCGTTGTAGAGGGCATAAAAAGAGGAACAATAGATGAGTATAATGACAATGCAGATATGATAACTGCAAAGATTATACCTGATGATAACTATATGGAAATATCTGATTCTCTTATGGAGAAGGCAATACTTACAGGGCTTAGGGAACTTATAAGACAGTATGGAGTATCCGGACCAAGAATGAGTAAGGATATTTTAAAACAATGGCTTGAAATAAAGAGTGCCAAGAAGCTTCTTGAAAGATTCGTAATTGATTTTCCTATGGATTATCTTGAAAGACAGCATTTTCTAGAGATAGATGATTGTGAGGAAATGTATGAGTATGCAGCAAAGATTCTCATAGAGGAAATAAATGTATGCAGACTTAAGGAAGAATTATCCAAGAAAGTTCAAAGCAGGGTTGATGAACATCAGAAAGAATACGTTTTACGTGAACAGCTTAAAGTTCTGACAGAAGAACTTGACGGTGAAGCCGGAAATGAAATAGATGAGTATGCAAAGCAGATTGAAGAATTAAATGCTGACGAAGAAATTAAAACTAAACTTAATAAATCCCTAAAACGTCTGAAGAGCTTGCAGGCAGGCTCTTCAGAGGCAAGTGTGGAGCGTACATATATAGAAACATTATTGCAGCTGCCTTGGAATAATATGTCTGAGGATAATAATGATATCATGAATGCACAGAAGGTACTTGATGAGGATCATTATGGCATGAAAGATATTAAGGAGCGTATAATCGAAACGCTTGCTGTAAGAAATATAACCAAAAAGCAGACAGCACCGGTTATATGTCTTGTTGGCCCTCCGGGAACAGGAAAAACATCAATTGCAAAGTCAATTGCCAGAGCATTGAATAAAGAGTATATAAGAATATGCCTTGGTGGTGTGCGTGATGAGGCTGAGATAAGAGGTCACAGAAAAACATATGTCGGAGCGATGCCGGGAAGAATAATAGACGGTCTTATTAAGGCAAAGGTAAATAATCCGCTTATTCTTCTTGATGAGATAGATAAAATAAGCAGTGACTATAAGGGTGATACATCTTCTGCGCTGTTAGAGGTGTTAGACGGAGAACAGAATGCTAATTTTATTGACCATTATGTTGAGGTTCCGGTAGATTTATCCAATGCGCTTTTTATAGCGACAGCTAATGATTTGTCTACTCTTAGCAGACCACTTATAGACAGAATGGAAATTATCGAGGTGGGAAGCTATACTGAAACAGAGAAGCTTCATATTGCCAAGGAACATCTTGTCAAAAAACAGATTAAAAAGAATGGTCTGCTTATTAAAGATATAACATTTTCTGATAAGGCAATAAAAAAGATTATAACAGAGTATACCAGAGAATCCGGCGTTAGAAATCTTGAAAGACAGATTGCTAAAATATGCCGTAAAGCTGTAAAACAGTTATATGAAAAAGGCTTATTTGATGAAAACGGAGAGAGAATAACAGTCAGTAAGAATGAAGTACAGGATGAAAAGAATGGAAAGAGTGAAAAGATTATTCCTGTAAAAATAACTGATAAGAATCTTAAAGAATATCTTGGCAAGGAGAAATATCGTCAGGATAAGAAAAATAAAAAGCCTGAGGTTGGAATTGTGCGAGGTCTGGCATGGACAAGTGTAGGCGGTGATACTCTTGAGATAGAGGTTAATATTACACCGGGCAAAGGTGGCATAAAACTTACAGGAAACATGGGCGATGTGATGAAAGAGTCTGCACAGCTTGCCGTGACTTACGTTAAAGGAATTACAGCATCCGGAAAATATAAGATAAAGGAAAATGCATTTGCTGATTCGGATATCCACCTTCATATACCTGAGGGCGCGGTTCCAAAGGATGGACCATCTGCCGGAATTACAATGGCAACTGCTATATTATCTGCATTTACGGAAATTCCGGTGCTTCCTGATGTTGCAATGACAGGTGAGATAACGCTCAGGGGAAGGGTTCTTCCTATAGGAGGACTTAAAGAGAAGCTTATGGCAGCGAATAATGCCGGTATGAAGAAGGTTCTTGTTCCCAGCGACAATGAAAATGATGTTGAAGAGCTTGATAAAGAGATAACTGACGGAATGGAAATAGTATATGTGTCAGATATGAAGCAGGTTCTTTCTAATGCACTTTATGGAGGTGAATAACATATGAAGATAAAAAAAGTTAATCTTGATATAGTAATTGGTGTGACAAGTGCAATTCCTGAAACGGAATTTCCGGAGGTCGCATTTGCCGGTAAGTCTAATGTGGGCAAGTCATCACTTATTAATTCACTTATGAACAGAAAGTCATATGCCAGAACGTCAGCACAGCCAGGAAAGACACAGACTATCAATTTTTATAACATCAATGACTGCATGTATCTTGTCGATTTGCCGGGATATGGATATGCCAATGCAAGTCCGGCTGTCAAAGCAAAATGGGGCAAGATGATAGAGAAGTATCTAAGAATATCAAAACAGCTTAAACAGGTGTTTTTGCTTGTTGACATAAGACATGATCCATCTGAAAACGATAAGATGATGTACAACTGGATAGTAGATAACGGATACAGACCTGTAATTATAGCAACTAAGCTTGATAAACTTAAAAGAAGCCAGGTTGCCAAGAATGTAAAAGCAATAAAAACAGGACTTGGTCTTACAGAAGATGATATTCTCATTCCTTTCTCATCTGAGACAAAGCAGGGACTTGAGCAGCTTTGGGACACAATAGAAGGATATATTTCAGAAGAATAATATTACAACGATATAATAATGAATAATGTCGGAATAATAAAAATGCGTTAATCAATGATAAAACAGCCTGATTAAGGACGACTGGCTTATCATGGGTTAACGCATTTATTGTAGCTGTTAAATGTTACTTAGTTTATTAAATTTATTGTATCTATTATCCTACATTAGCTTGTGTACGATGAAGTCATATATTTCCTGACTTGCATCTTTCCATTTGGCACACATTGCATCTGCCTGTTCTTCAAGGGGTACAGACAGGTTCAGTTCAATAAGGTTGGTATCTCCTTCTTTTACCTGACAATGTACAATATAACTTCCGTTAGTGCTTCTGTAATAATCGGAAATAGTTCCCACTTCACATTTTAAATTATATTTATTCTTCTTTAAGTATTCATCAATATCATCACGTATTGCATTTGATATCTTGGTGTAGAAGAAAGAAATTGTATCTTCACCTTCTTTGGTAAGCTTATACTGTGTGCAGTTTCTGTATGTTATTTCCAGAATGAAACCGTCAGTTACAAGTGAATTTATACATTCCTGAAAAGTAAAGTAGTTGGTGTACTGCCTTTCTAACATAAATTCTGATAACTGAGTGTTTGATAAAGGAAAATTAACTTTATTTAACATATATAGAATCATTAATTTGTATAAGGTTGTTGCATCTGTATTCATTAGTATTCCTATTCCTCTTTATTATTTATTAAATTAGGCGTTTGCGAAACGCCATAAGCCTTGATTTTACAGGCTTTTTTACAGTTT
>ERZ1106969.341-NODE-341-length-51075-cov-4.494179_pt1 | contig 51075 bp, 47 predicted proteins | sample MGYA00403685_ERZ1106969 | MGnify/ENA primary metagenome ERZ1106969 (study PRJEB35170, sample SAMEA104062416) | human gut metagenome | biome: human gut; feature: human-associated habitat; material: faeces | place: Denmark | collected 2012-05-18 ... | reverse complement strand
TGCGTCCTTTGGTACCTGCTTTTCGCCAATTGAATCATGTTCCATCCGATACCCTGTCTCTTTTGACATCATGTTCTCCCTCCCGGTCACAAAATCCCTCTTATTTCTGAAATATTCGAAATGTGGTTTGTTTCAAGATACGCTTCCATTCCATCTATGATTTCCATGGATATGGATGGATTCATGAACGAAGCCGCCCCTACCTGAACCGTGGTGGCTCCGGCCATAATAAATTCAATTGCATCCTGCCATGTTGCAATGCCGCCGATTCCCATAACCGGAATCTGAACAGCATGGGCAACCTGGTGTACCATGCGCAGGGCGATGGGCTTAATCGCAGGGCCGGACAGCCCGGCATACACATTGTCAAACACAGGCTTGCCCCGTTTGATATCAATGGCCATGGCCAGGAACGTGTTGGTCAGCGACACGCCGTCCGCACCTTCTTCCTCACAGGCCCTGGCCAGCGCCACGATATCCTCTGCATTCGGTGAAAGCTTAATTACCAGCTTATGTCTGCATACCCTCCGGATTTCCCGGACCACCTGGCGGGCCAGCTCTGTCTTCACCCCGAAGTTCATCCCGCCGGCCTTCAAATTAGGACAGGATATATTCAGTTCAAGAAGATCCAACTCACATCCGTTTAACAGTTCCACGGCTTCCAGGTAGTCTTCCATGGAATGCCCTCCCAGGTTTACAATGTTAACCAAATCCAGCCCATTCATCCGCCTGGCGTCACATTCCATAAAATGTCTTACCCCCGGATTTTCAAGTCCCACGCTGTTCATGACACCGCTTGGCGTCTCCCAGACACGTATTCCATCGTTGCCGCCTCTTGGATGCAGGGTCAATCCTTTGGAACAGAGTCCGCCCAGTCTCTGAATATCAAAATACTCATTCATCTCTTTTCCGAATCCACAGGTACCGGACGCCAGCGCAACCGGATTCTTAAAATGCACGCCTGCATAGTTCACTTCTAATCTCTTACTCATTTCCAAACACCTCGCTTCCTAACATGACTGGTCCATCTTTGCACGCCCTCTTATTCCCGGCGGTAGTCTTGCACGTACACACCAGACATGCTCCGATTCCACAGGCCATACGGTTTTCCATGGATACATAGACCGGCGCCTGGACCCCAAGGGATTTACACTTCTTATACAGGACCTTCATCATGATTTCCGGCCCGCAGGCCATGATACAGTCGTATTTCAGAGGGTCAATATCATCCGTAACAAATCCGCCTACATTGACAGTCACTGTATCTGCTGCCTTTTCATAAAGATTAACCAGGAGCGCCTCATCACTGAATCCGAGATAGATGTCCACGATTGTATCAGAATCTAACTCTCTCAACTTCTTTGCAGTGAGATACAATGGTGCAATTCCCACGCCTCCACCTACAAGGGCAATCCTTCCTTTTGCTTCCGGAAAGCCATTTCCATGAGGCCCATCCAGGGTAATTTCATCACCAGGCTTAAGCGCTGCAAACGTCTCCGTTCCCTTTCCCACCACCTTATAAAGAAAGCTGACTGTCTCTGCATCCGCATCGAACACGCTGATTGGTCTGGATAACAACGGATATCCTCCCCATGCCCGTAGCATGTAGAACTGCCCCATAGCAGCTGTATTTTCAGCCTTTACTTTCATCAAATAAAAATCCTTTGAAATCCTTTCATTATGTAAAATCTCTGACATCGTGTCCTCCTTATTCAGCGCAAACGTTTCTTTGTCTTGTCATGAGTGAAATCAAAACCGTCAGCAGGATATTTGTAAAAAATCCCCACATGAATCCCGGCCAGCCAAAAGGCGCTGCATTCATGAATCTTGTCCCAAACAGAATTACAATTCCTGCCGTCATACCGCAGGCAGCGCCTGCCCTTGTACAGTCTTTCCAATACATACCAAGCAGAAATGCCGGGGCCAGCTGTGCTAATCCTGTATACGCCACGTCCTGGACAATCTGGACCAGGGTCTCCGGCGGCTTAAGGGCCATGATTCCACAGATTGCCGCAATGGTGAAAACAATCGTCCTGGATAAAATCATATTTTTCGTTTCTGATATCCTGCCCTTACCGTTCATCAGAATCAAATCCTGGGAAACAATCTGGGAAGACACCAGCAGCATGGCATTAATGGTGGAGATACCGGCAGCAATGGCTGCCGCCATAACCAGGGCCGCAATAAACCATTTGGAGCGGGTTGTCATAAGCAGGGGTAGGATATTGTCAGCCGCCCCAACCTGTTCGGGCTGCAGCAGCAGATGTCCCGCAAGGCCGATAAACAAAGTGGCAAAGCCGTAAATCAGTATCTGGGATACAGGAATACTGATGGCTGATTTTGCCAAAGCATCCTCATCCTTTGCCATCAGGGATTTCATCCATACATGAGGGCAGAACCAGATTCCGAATGGCAGTACGATAAACTGCATCATCCAGTATTTATCCGTATAGGTTCCTTTTGGTCCTGGCCTTGAGAGCAATTCCGGCATCTGGTGAATCACCTGGGTGAACAGCGCCTGGACGCCTCCAACTGGCACAATGGCAATCCACGCAGCCACCACAATTCCAACCAAAAGGATGACTGCCTGAATCGCATCCAGCAGCACAACGCCTCCGGCGCCCCCAATCAGCACATAAAGGAGAGAAAAGGCTACCGATATAAGAATGGCTGCCGGATAGGAGATTGCATCCCCGCTCACAATGTTCATCGCCCTCGCATTTCCCACATACTGCATCGCCAGAAACACCATGGTCATCAGAACAGAAATACATGAGGCCAGAACCTTTAAATACTTACTGTCAAACCGGTCCTGGAGGTAATCTCCCAGAGACATATAACCGTTTTTGTTTGCCAGCTTACGAATCTTATTTCCAAAATAAACGACCATGAGCGCTACCCATACCTGGCTCAAAACAATGGATATATAGGAAATTCCATGGGTATAATACATGCCCGGCGCTCCTAAAAAGGCGAATGTACTCTGCATGGCTGCAATCATGGTAAGCGGAAGAAGCACAGAATTAACTCCCCGGTTAGCAAGGAAGAAACCCTCTGCATTCTTTTGCTTTTTCTTCCTTCCATTTATCACGGTAATTGCCAGCATCAAACAAAGATACGCCAGTATGATACCAAGGCTGATCTGTCCTGTATTCATTCCTCTTCTTCCTCCTTCTTTTTATTGGAATCCACAAAGCATTTACAGACCCACAAAACAAACAGCAGGTTCACAACCATCAGGATCCACCAATAGGCCAGCGGTAATAGCAGCCATCCAAACAGGTATATCGGTGTTCCCTGTGTAAAGGGGAAGGGTATCACACACAGAAAATACAGTACTGCGAAGATACCTCCAATTAATTTATGATTCATACGTTCCCTCCTCTTCCTGATACACCACACGTCCGCTGCATATGGTATATTTTACTTTTCCAACCAGTTCTGTTCCTATGAAAGGAGAATTTTCTGATTTTGAATGAAACCGTTCTGCCACCCATTTTTCCCGTTCATCAAACACAATTAAGTCAGCCCTGCCGCCAATCTTTATGGTTCCGCTGTCCAAATTGTAAAGCTTTGCAGGTTTCACCGTCATTTTCTCCAGCAGATGCGGCAGCGTCATATGCCCCTTTCTGACAAGATAAGTAATCCCCAAGGCAAGGGCAGTCTCAAGTCCAATCAGACCGCTGGGCGCTTTTAAGATTCCCTCTGCCTTTTCCTCTTTGCTGTGAGGCGCATGATCCGTGGCGATTATGTCAATCACATCGTCCTTTAATCCTCTAATCAACGCATACCTGTCTTCTTCGGTCCTCAAAGGCGGATTCACCTTTGCAAACGTTCCTTTTTCCAGAACCGCTTCCTGGTTCAGTGAAAAATGGTGCGGCGTCACTTCCGCGTATACCTTTACTCCCAGCATTTTCATCATACGGACCAGTTCCACGGATACTTTGCTGCTGATGTGCTGGATATTAATCACAGCCCCTGTCTCAAGAGCCAGGAGACAATCCCTTGCAATCAATGTCTCCTCCGCCATGGAAGAAGCTCCCGGAACCCCTACTGCCTGCGCAATCTTCCCTGCATTGATACCTGGACTTCCCACCAGGTCAGGGTCTTCTTCATGAAAGCTTAAAGGAACGCCAAGCTGCTTCGCCTTCCTCATGGCCTCCAACACCAGCTTCACATCTTGAATGGGAATCCCATCATCCGTAAATCCCACTGCCCCAGCCTGTTTCAGCGCTTCCATATCTGTCAGCTTCCGGCTTTTCAGTCCCACCGTTACCGCCGCCGCATTCAGTACCCGGATTGGCAGGGAGGATGCCCTCCTTTGCAGATCACAGAGAACCTCTTTACAATCAACCACCGGATTCGTATTGGCCATACAGACTACTGTGGTATATCCTCCTGCAGCCGCTGCACGGGCTCCGCTCTCTAAATCCTCTTTGTGGGTGAAACCCGGATCACGAAAATGCACATGGACGTCAATCAGTCCGGGAGCCACAATTTTCCCTCTCGCATCAATCACTGTGTCATAATCATCACTTTTCTGGAATTTCCCCATCTCTGTAATGGTCCCGTCACGGATAATAAGATCCAGGGTCTCATCCATACCTGACTTTGGGTCAATGACACGGCCATCTTTTATCAGAATCATGCTGCCCCTCCTTTCACATATTCATAGATTACCCTAGCCCCCTCACAGATATGGAAAATAGAAGCAAATTCCGTCCGGTTATGGGATACCCCTTTCATACAGGGAATAAACACCATTCCGGTATCACAGATGCCCGCAAAGGACATTGCATCATGTCCGGCTCCGCTGACCATCTTCCTGTTCCCAATTCCCAGACGCCTGGCAGCCTGCTCCAACCCGGTCTGTACCTCAGGGCTCATATCAATGGGGGGAATATCACTGGTCTTTTCCTCCAGATACTCAATTCCCCGCTTCTCACAAATCCGCTCCGCCAGCTCCCGCATATTTTTTTCCATCCGGTCAAGACTGGAAACCTCGATTCCCCGTATGTCAACTCCAAGTCCCACCTCGCCGGGAATCACATTGAGCGCATTGGGATAATTATCCACCACGCCTACCGTGGCAACTGACTGGTACACAGCTTCCTTGTTGCCAATCCGCTCCAATTCCAGTATGATTTCTGCAGCCGCGCACATTGCATCATTGCGCATGCACATAGGCGTTGCACCGGAATGCTCTGCCATTCCCCGCAGGTACAGCTTAAACCGCCTTGGTCCGGCTATAGTCTGCACAATTCCTATGTCCGTCCCGGATTCCTCCAGGACTTTTCCCTGCTCAATATGCAGCTCCAGATATTGGCGTACCCCTGTGATTTTTGCCGGATGAAGGTTCAGCTTCCGTCTGCGGAAAATCTCTTCCAGGGCCTCCCCTTCCTTGGAAACCAGGCCACCGATATCCTGCTTATAAATCTCCCTTGTAATAAGCCCGCTGCCAATGGTACAGCAGCCGAAATTACTGGACTCCTCACACCGGAACGCTCCCACCCGGATTGGAACCTTAATCCCTTCTTCTTTGGCCCATTTCATAACCATAAGCCCTGCAATGATTCCTGCCACCCCGTCATACCGGCCGCCTTCAATTACAGAATCCAGATGGGATCCAATCAGATAATAATCCGTGTCCCGGCTGTTCATCACATATGTATTCCCCACCTCATCCCGCTCAACCAGGCACCCCAGTTTACTCCCCAGTTTCGCCAGCATGTCATGCATCCTGTCTTCCTGCTCTGTATAGCCCAGCCTTGTGACGCCTCCATTTTCCGTGCCGCCTATATCATAAAAACTGTTGAACAGATTTTCACAATACTGGATGTCAGCAATACAATGCTCCATTGAAACACCTCCTCGTTTTGATAAATCCATTATAATCGCGTTGGGTTGGTGCTTCTATGTCCTGGAAGTCAAGGTTTCCTTTGTATATTTTGTCTGATTCGACAAATAAATTCAAAAGCGGTATAGTCAATACCGACTATGCCGCATGTTGTCCCAGCTTATTGTCATATCTATATAACCGCAGCCTCTATTTTGAATTCATCTTCATTGCAAGCACTGCCAGATAGAGCCTGAAATTGTCATCCGGATTTTTAAAATCCAGTCCTGTCAGCTCCTGAAGCCTGTTCAGTCTGTATTTTACTGTATTTTTATGGGTATACATCCGCTCTGACACCCGTTCCATGTTGGCCCCGCACTCGTAATACATGACAAGTGTGTCCAGCAATTCCTGATTTTTAACAGGAGACAACACATCGATAAATACATGACCGGCCAGCGATACCAATACCTTTTCCAGTTCACAGAACGGCTCCAGTTTTTTATAAAAGTATAGAAACTGGTTCCTGTAAAGTGTATTGCCCACATTCATGGCTTTAAAGGAAAGACTATAGGAATCCCGGATTCCCTTTAATCCTTTTTTTACAGGTCCGATTCCCCACACAATCTTTTTGTCCTCCACCTTCCATAATTTTTTTAAATACTCCTCATTCAGGTAATGTTCCAGGTAATGCTCCAGACTTTCCTCTTCCTTTCCTTCCACCAGGAGAAGGAATCCTTTTTCCAGGCGGATCATGGAGCAGCTATGGATGGAACCGCTGTCTATCAGACAGCGCTGAACGGTCTGGCACAAAAAACGGATGGCCTTCCTCTCATGTTCCGAAGGTATGTACTTTTTCCTGAAGCAGATATTCACTGCTGAAAAACAATCCTCATCTACTTCAATACCAAAAAGACGCCCTCTCTCTACCATAAGAATTTCATCGGTATAGTTTTCGTAAATAATATCCTTCACATATTTCTCAAGGATAGAAGAAGTATTCTCCTCCTCAAAAATCAGATTCATCACATTCATCAGCAAGTCAATATATGGCGTTTGAAAAGGTATTTCCAGCAGAGGAAGGCTGCATCTGTCTGCTGTTTCTTTTACCTGTTCTGAAACCACATTCACATATTGCCCTGTTTTCACCGCAACACAGCAGCATGTGTCGGCCAAATCCTCAATCAGCCGGCACTGATTCTCCTCGCTTTTGCGCACAGAGTAAAAGCTTGTAATCAGAAAGTCATTTCCTTTCAGCCATTGTTTAATATCTGGCACTTCCATGACCGTCACATGCTCAACCTTCCTCTGTAGCCCATTTTCCCCAGCCAATACATGAAGTCCCCTAAATGCCGGAAGACGTAATAAATCGCTTACCTTTGCCATAATTCCTTCCCCCTATACGTTTGATTAAATAGAGTAAAAAATTTATTATAATGATATATCCTATAAAATGCAATCTGTTTTCTTTGTTATTTCAGACAAATTCCCAAGCAGTTATTTGTTGTTTTTAATAAACTTCCTATTTTCTCTTGACTTTTCTAATACGAAGATATATTATTGGACTTTCCCAATTAAGTTCAGTTTTATTTTACCATGTTTCATTATTTTCCCACAATTTCAAGGAGGATATGCTTTATGAACAAAAATGATACCAACATTACATTTTCCTCATACTTGAATGATATCACCATTCATTTTTACGAGGACGTTGCTTTCATGGAATCTGTTGGAAAGAAATTCGGCATTGATGTAAACAAGGACTACTTTCTTGCAATGTCCTTTCTCTATCCCTCTGACATGATTGTTTCCTACGATGATAAGTGTGCATTAATGGAACTATTGACCCCAATTGTGTTATATGGTCCTTTAAATAAGTCCATTAATTCCCCACAGTTCATGACATGCGATAAGGGGACCACACTTTTTTTGGCTGCACACACAAAGGAAGAATTATCAAGTGCCAGCACCAGGGCATGCGATCAGGCCCTGGATCTTTTAAATAAGAACCTGCCGGACGTCTTTATCCGTATCGGTATCGGCACATCCGAAAACGGCTTGACCGGCATCGAGCGCACATACCAGAACAGCCTGCGGGCCGTTAATGCCGGAGAAAAATTCAAAAAAGAACGCCGTGTCCTGGATTTCATCGGAATGGAGATATACAGCGCCATCAATGCCATGGTCCTGGCTCACGGTCAGTCCTTAATCAGTACCATTTTGCTGCAGCTGACCGAAGAGGAACAGACAATACTGGGAAAATACTACAAGTGTAAAGAACAGGTTCCTGCCGTTGCCGCGGCGCTGCACATCAGCCAGGAGGAAGTCCAGAACGCGTTATACAGGGTGAAGGAAAAAACCGGCCTGGACGTCAATGATACAGAAGACAATTTTAAACTGAATTTTGTTATGATTGCAAAGAGAGTGCTGGAAAAGGAGAAGAAACGGCGCTGACAATTTTACCTTCCGGAAACTCCCGGCTACTTTTTTCTCCATGACTATGAAATCAACCCCAACCAGGAAATTGAAGCAGGATTCTGGCTTTTTTATGATCCTTTGGCTACCAGAGCTGTTAACGCAATCTGTAAATCCGGTCTGTCCCATATGATATCAGCGTCATAGGATATGAGAAACAGTTCGTTCTCTGATTTAAACAATACAAGCCAGCGACTTGGGAAATGAGCCTTCCGGGGCCGGCACTCAAGTGTCTTCATTGTCCTCAGAACTCCATAGAATTCCGAGGACATTCTTATATTCATCCGCGATAAACAGAACTTCCCCAGCTTATCCGCAAACACATAATAACTCACCGGCTTTACAATAAAATCAATGGCATTGAACCCATATCCATGGATGGCAATTCGGGCCATATCTGTGACAAAAATAGTGGGAAATAAACAGGCCGGAATCTTTTACCGGATTCCGACCTGTTCCTAATTTTCTTTTTTATCTTACCCCTTCTTCGCATTCAATATCTTCTTTGTCAAATCCGGCACAATCTTCTTCCAGTCACCCACTATGCCATAATCCGCAACTTCAAAAATAGGAGCACTTTCATCTTTATTAATAGCTATTATGATATCTGACTCCTCCATTCCGGCCACGTGCTGGATTGCACCGGAGATACCGATGGCAAAATATACAGTTGGCCGGACCGTCTTACCGGTCTGTCCCACCTGCATATCCTTTGGTTTCCAGCCTGCATCCACCACTGCACGTGAGCAGCTGACCTGCCCGCCCAGCGCGTGAGCCAGTTCCTCCAGCATGGCAAAATTCTCCGGGCAGCCAACCCCCCTGCCTCCTGATACCAGGATCCTGGCGTCCATTATATCTGCACTTACTGCCACGGACTTAACGATATCCAGTATTTCAACATATTTATGGTTTGGTGTAAAACCGGGATCATATTCCTCCACCACGGCCCTGGCCCCCGGCTTACGTTCAATGGCCTGCATAACACCGGGCCGGACCGTAGCCATCTGCGGACGGTGGTTGGGACATGCAATGGTGGCAATGGTATTGCCGCCAAAGGCCGGACGTGTCATCAACAGCTGGTTATGTTTCTGTTCCCTGCCTTCCACGGCCTTTAACGGAAAATCTCCAATCTCCAGCTTTGTACAGTCTGCCGTAAGACCGGTTGCAACCCTTGCTGATACTCTCGGTCCAAGGTCACGTCCAATGGCAGTTGCTCCTACCAAAACAATCTCCGGTTTATATTTGTTAATCACGCAGGAAAGAGCATGGGCATACGGCTCTGTCATATACGCTTTCAGTACCGGATTATCAACCACGATTACCCGGTCCGCCCCATATTCAGCCAGTTCATCTGCCATCTGCCTGACGCCGGAACCGATTAGGACCGCGGTTACATCCGTTCCCAGGTCACTGGCCAGTTCCCTTGCTTTTCCCAATAATTCAAATGAAATCCTGCTCAGCTGATGATCCACCTGCTGGGCAAAAACATATACACCCTTGTATTCTTCTAATCCCATTTTTTTCACCACTTTTTCCTTATATTAGATAATATGTCTTTCTGATAAATGATCCATGATATAATCAACCGCTTCTGAGGCATCCAGGTCCACAACCTCTCCCTCGCCTTTTCTCACCTTGTCAGAGGCCCTGGCAATCTGGGTAGGTGACCCCTTCAATCCGATATTGCAGTCATCCACATCTTTTAAATCCGCTCTTCCCCATACGGTAATCTCTGCGTCATATGCGTCAAATATGCCTCCCGGTGTCATATAGCGGGGCGGATTCAACTCGGACAGTGCTGTTATAAGACAGGGCATCTTCACCTTAAGCAAGTGGTATCTGTCCTCAAACTGACGCTCCGCAATCACATATTCCCCTTCTATCTTCATATTCTGAACATAGGACACAACCGGGATATCCAGATGCTCTGAAATCTGCGGTCCTACCTGCGCCGTATCGCCGTCAATGGCCTGGCGGCCTGTGATAATCAAATCATAATCCAGAGAACGCAGCGCTCCCGCCAGGGTTGATGACGTAGCCCACGTATCAGCGCCGCCCAGCACCCTGTCTGTAACCAGCACGGCACGATCCGCCCCCATTGCCAGCGCCTCACGCAAAACCTCATCTGCCTTTGGAAGCCCCATGGTAATAACAGTTACATCTGCCCCATACTGGTCCTTTAACCGAAGGGCCGCCTCCAATCCGGCCTTATCATCCGGATTCATGATAGCCATCATCGCGCTCCGGTCCAGCGTACCATCCGGATTAAATTTCACACCGCCTTTTGTATCAGGCACCTGTTTTATACAAACTACAATCTTCACTGCAAATCCTCCTTATTTTAAAATAGTTCCGGAAATCACCATCATCTGTACCTCTGATGTTCCCTCATATATTTCAGTAATCTTGGCATCACGCATCATCCTCTCCACATCATATTCGCGTATATATCCATAACCGCCGTGAAGCTGGACTGCTTTTTCTGTTACTTCCATGGCGGTTCTTGCTGCATACAGTTTCGCCGTGGCTGCCTCCACACTATAGGATTTCTGGGTTGCTTTTGCCATAGCGGCCTTATATACAAGCATTTTTGCAGCTTCGATTTTAGTTGCCATATCAGCCATCTGAAATTGTGTATTCTGGAACTGGCCTATGGTACGGCCAAACTGTTTCCTCTCCTTGACATACTTTACCGTTGCATCAAAGGCTCCCTCTGCAATCCCAAGAGCCTGTGCAGCAATTCCGATACGTCCGCCGTCCAGTGTATGCATGGCGATGCCAAAGCCTTTTCCCTTTAATCCCAGCAGGTTTTCCCTGGGGATGCGGCAGTCATCGAAAATCAGTTCATAGGTAGCAGAGCCGCGGATTCCCATTTTCTTTTCCTTTGTGCCAAAGCTGAATCCCGGTGTCCCTTTTTCCACAATAAATGCCGATATCTCCTTTGACATTCTTCCCCTTTTCTCAGCGATTCCCGTCACTGCAATAATGATATATACATCCGCTTCCCTGCCATTTGTTATAAAGCATTTAGAGCCGTTAAGTACCCACTCCTCTCCATCCAGAATTGCTTTTGTCTGCTGCCCCTGTGCATCTGTTCCTGCTCCCGGCTCTGTCAGGGCGAAGGCGCCCAGTTTCGTGCCGGCTGCCAGATCAGGAACGTACTTCTGTTTTTGTGCTTCCGTACCATAGGTAAGGATTGGGTCAATGCAAAGAGACGTATGGGCCGATAAAATTACGGAAGTGGTTGCGCATACCTTTGCCAATTCCTCCACACACATCACATATGATAATGAGTCACAGCCCTGTCCTCCGTATTCCTTGGGAACCGGAATGCCCATAAAGCCGCACTTTGACATTTTTCTAACTGTTTCCCTGGGAAATTCTTCCCTCTCATCGACTTCCTGCGCCAAAGGTTTTACCTCATCTTCAGCAAAACTCCTGTACAGAGACTGCGCGAGAAGATGTTTTTTTGATAAACTAAAATCCATGTCCTGCTCCTCCAACTTTTTCTTTGTCTTTTCTTTAACATTTATGAGTTAAAATAAAATATGCGGATGGTCAAAGCTGACCTCCTTCCATCCGCATATATGTAACCCAAAGCCGGTATTTCCTGTTACTTATTTCCTGTAATCATAAAAACCGATGCCCGTCTTCTGTCCCAGCCTGCCGCCGCGCACCATCTTTCTTAACAGGGGGTGGGGACGGTATTTTGGATCTCCTGTTTCTGCCTGAAGTACTTCCATTATGGCCAGAACCACATCCAGTCCAATCAGATCACCTAATGCCAGAGGCCCCATGGGATGATTTGCTCCCAGCTTCATTGCATTGTCGATTCCCTCTGCGCTGGCAACTCCCTCTGCATATATTCCGATTCCTTCGTTTACCATGGGGATCAGGATTCGGTTTACAACAAATCCCACAGCTTCCTCCACCTGTACCGGAACTTTACCTATATCTTCCGCAATCTTTTTAATATCAGCAATCATCTCTGCCGGTGTATTCAATCCGGCAATCACTTCCACCAGCTTCATGACCGGTGCAGGATTGAAGAAATGCATTCCCGCTACCGGACGGTCAAGTCCTGCCCCGATTTCCGTGATTGACAGCGAAGATGTATTCGTTGCAAAGAGGCAATCTTTTTTACAGATATCCTGTAGTTCCCGGAAGGTCTGCTTCTTTATCTCCATGTTTTCCACAGCTGCCTCCACAACCAAATCACAGTCCGTGCAGATATCCTTGACGCCTGTGGTAATATGAGACAGGATTTCATCTGAGGATTCCTGCGTCATCTTACCCTTGGCAATCCTTTTTTCAAACCCTTTGGCAATCCTTTTCTTCCCGTTTGCAGCAAACTCTTCATTGATATCGCACAGGCATACCTCATATCCTGCAGCCTGGGCAAATGCCTGGGCAATCCCTGCCCCCATGGTTCCCGCGCCAATAATTCCAACTTTCATTGTGCACGCCTCCTTATATTATAAATAAATCAGACCAATCACTCTGATGTCATCTGTTAATAAAATGCTTCTCTTTCCTTTTCTCAAGAAATGCCCCCATTCCCTCCTTCTGGTCATGGGATTCAAAACAAGTTCCAAACAGATGCTCCTCGATTACAAGGGCTTGATCCATATCCACCTGCAATCCTTCGTTGATTGCCTTTTTGCAGTTCCTCACCGCAATGGGTGCATTTCCGGCAATGGCCTCCGCCATTTTTCTGGCAGCTCCCATCAGCTCCTCCTGGGGAAATACGGCATTCACCAGTCCAATCCTGTATGCTTCCTCCGCCTTTATATTTTTGGCCATATAAATCATTTGCTTTGCCATTCCCGTGCTGACAGTCCTTGCCAGCCTCTGAGTGCCGCCGAATCCGGGAGTGATGCCAAGGCCGGCTTCCGGCTGTCCAAAAACGGCCTGTTCCGAACAGATACGTATATCACAGCTTAGGGCCAGTTCACAGCCTCCCCCCAAAGCAAATCCATTCACTGCAGCTATAACCGGAATGGGAAATGTCTCAAGGCGTCTGAATACAGTATTCCCCTCTCTTCCAAAGGCTTCTCCTTCCTCCTTTGTAAAGGTGCTCATCTCTGAGATATCAGCCCCTGCTACAAAGGCCTTATCCCCTGCACCTGTAAGAATCAATACCCGGACCGTATCCGTGTCCACCTGTCCAAGGACTTTATCAAGTTCTCTTAACACCTGGCTGTTAAGTGCATTTAAAGCCTTGGGACGGTTAATTGTAATAATCCCAATCTGTCCTACCGCTTCATATATAATAAACTCCATACCATACCACCTCGATTTTGCTTTTTCTCCAATATCAGGGTCTTATTCCCTCTCCACAACCGTTGCGCATCCCATGCCGCCTCCAATACACAGGGTGGCCAGCCCCCTCTTCGCCCCTCTCTTTTCCATCTCATGAAGCAGGGTTACAAGAATACGGCATCCGGAAGCTCCCACCGGATGCCCCAGTGCAATGGCTCCTCCATTTACATTTACCTTTCTCATGTCAAAACTAAGGTCACGGGCCACGGCCAGTGACTGGGCCGCAAAGGCTTCATTGGCTTCAATTAGATCAAACGCATCCACCGATAGGCCTGTTTTGTCCATCACCTTTTTAGTTGCAGCCACAGGGCCAACCCCCATGATCTCCGGTGCGACACCGGCCAGGGCCCCTGCCACCCAGGCTGCCATAGGCTTTACCCCCAGCTCTTTCGCCTTCTCCTCACTCATCACAACAACCGCTGCCGCACCGTCATTAATACTGGATGCATTGGCCGCTGTTACAACACCGTCCGGCTTAAAAGCAGGGCGGAGTCTTGCGATTCCCTCAACCGTTGTTCCGGGACGGGGACCCTCATCCACATCAAAGACAATGGTTTCCTTCTTTTTCTTAATCTCCACCGGAACAATCTCATTCTTAAAACGCCCTGTTTTGATTGCATCGCAGGCTTTCTGCTGGCTGTGAACAGCAAACCGGTCCAGCTCCTCCCTGGTCAGTCCCCATCTTTCCGCCACATTCTCTGCGGTAATTCCCATATGGTAATCATGAAAGGCATCCCACAGGGCGTCGTTCACCATGCTGTCAATGAGCTGCCCATTATTCATCCGGTAACCATACCTTGCATTTTTTAACAGATACGGTGCCAGGGACATATTCTCTGTTCCTCCGGCCACCACAATGTCCGCATCCCCGCATTGAATCATCTGCGCCGCCAGGTTCACACTGTCCAGGCCGGAGCCGCATACCACATTGATGGTAACAGCCGGTATTTCAACCGGAATCCCGGCTTTTAAGGAAGCCTGCCTTGCTACATTCTGGCCCAAGCCGGCCTGAAGGACACATCCCATGTATACAAAGTCAACCTGTTCCGGTTTTATGCCGGTCCTTCCCAGGGCGTCTCTTATGACAGCAGCCCCTAGTTCCTGGGATGAAGTTGTGCTGAGCGTTCCCCCCATGGTTCCGATTGCGGTACGGCAGGCTCCTGCCAGTACAATCTTTTTAGCCATTACTTATCCTCCTTTAACAATCAGGCATACATGCCCTTATTTATCTGCTTTCACCAAATCTGCGACCGTCTTAGGAACAAAACAGGAAATATCCTTATCAAAGCTAAGAAGCTCCCTGATAATCCCTGAACTTAAAAATGAATATTGGGTGTCAGCCATAAATAAAACAGTGTTGATTCCCGGATCCATTTTCTGGTTTATCCGGGACTGGTGCAGCTCATGTTCAAAATCTGCAATATTGCGCACTCCCCGGATCATAACTTCGGCGCTGTTGGTTCTGGCAAAATTCACAATATCCTGTCCGCATTCCCGTATGATTACATGCTGTAAATCCGGCAGCGCCATCCTTAGATATCCCATCCTTTGATCCAGGCTGAACATAAATCCACCCTGCCTTTGGCTTTTGACCCCTATCACCAACTGATCTGCTATGCACACAGACCGCTGTATGATATCCACATGACCTAATGTTACAGGGTCAAAATTCCCCACATAAACTGCCCTTTTCACCTGTATATGACCCGTCCTCTGCTTTGGCTTCCAATTCTTTATAAAGGGTTTTTCCTGATTCATTCTTGGGAATCTGATCCAGGCACCGTACCCGCACTGCCCTGGCGCCAATTCCGGTTACCTGATACAGGTAATCTAAAACCTGTTTCCCTGCATCCGGCTCTCTGAAATCCGTGAAGATTTTAAGACAGTCATCTATTCCCACACATGCAAAATCAGTTCCCTCATACCGTTCCTTTAAAAGCCGCTCCACTTCATCCAGATTAATCCGGTTGCCGAAGATTTTAATAAATCGCTTTTTTCTTCCTGTAATATAGTAATACCCATCACTGTCTCTCCTGGCCATGTCGCCGGTATGCAGGACCCCTTTCCGTTCGTCCTCCTTTATAAGATCATCCCTGCCGCAGGCATAACCCAAAGCCACATTTTCTCCCTGGTAAACCAGTTCTCCCTGGGTATCCGGCTCCATAATCCTATTTCCCTGGTCATCCTCCAGCCAAAAACTTCCGCCCGGTATGGCTATCCCCATACTTCCGCATTTTTCTAATGACCTGGCCGCCGGAAGGTATCCCATACGGGCCGTGGCTTCCGTCTGCCCATACATGACAACAAATTTCTTTCCTGTCTGTTCTGCATATAATGCAAATTCCCTGTGCAAATTCACGGGCAGTTTGCCGCCCGCCTGTGTCATGGTTTTAAGATCCGGCAATTCCATATCCATCATGCCGATCCGTTTTAAGATTTGATATGTATAGGGGACTCCGGCAATGGAGGTGGCTCTCATCTCCTTTGCGAAATCCCAAAAGGAACGTTCTATTACTCCATAGGATGTAAGCAGAAGCGTGGCCCCCTTTAATACATGACTGTTGATAATTGACAAACCGTATGTATAATTCATGGGTAACGTTGTTACCGGCCGTTCATCCCGGTCAATCTCCAGATAGGAGGCAATCGACCCAGCATTGGAGACAATATTCGCCTTACTCTGCCTGACCAGCTTAGGGCTGCCCGTACTTCCTGACGTAGTCAGGAGTAATGCCAATTCACTGTAAAGAGATGGAGGCTGTTTTTCATTCCTGCTGCAAAGACAGTATCCGCCGTACCGCCATACAACCTCACAGTCTTTTATCCTGTCCGCCCATATATCAGGTACGTATAAGAAAGACGGGTGGTACTCCCTTATAAGCCCTTCAAGCAGTTCCGGATGAATATGGCTCTCCAGCATCAGCGGGACAATTCCCGTCCTTAAGCTGCCCAGATAACCAAACAATGATTCCAGCGTATTCTCACAGAGAATAAAAATCAGCTTTTTGCCCCCTGTTTTCTCATATAATTCACCTGAAAAAACATCCAGCTCCTGGCAGGAAGCGGTCCTGCCCTGATCATCAACAGCCAATGGCCGGTCCCCATACTGTAGTTCATTATCAAATAGCCCCATCTTGCACCTCCCTGCCAATCTGCCTGGACAGCACAGTGATAAAATCCTGCCCATCCCATATGAGATCCATATCCGCAGCCTGCCCCACCGGGACAATGCGGTGAACTCCAAAAAGGTGATTCGCTACCACATGCTCCTCTATTTCCTGTGCTTTTATTCCATTGTATGTAATGGTCTGAAGCCGGCTTGTGGCCATGCGTCCCACTGCCTCCCTCCAATCCCCTGTGTACTCAAAAAACAGTCCAAAGCTTCCCTTAAGCTGATCCGGATGCTCAGGAACACATGAAAGCCTGATGGTATAAAGCCGGTTGCCATAGCGCGTGACTTTCACCGTCTCCTGGGATTCCATGGCGTATCTGCACAATTGCTCATATTTGACCGTTGCCTTATGGGCTGTCATGTGATAATCCCCGGACTCCTCCGCCACCATGTTCCACCATCGTGCCCGTATGTGTTCCGCTGCCTCTAATCCGGACTTCTGATTCCATATGACAGCCACCGGACTTGAGCATGCATTCTGGTCCAGTACATAGGTGTCATTGTAAAATCGGTGGACCAGGTGTTTCAGTTCATCCTCTGTCAGACTGCACACATGCGCCGTATCCAGAATACAGATGGAATACCGGTCGGGGAAGCCCATCTGAACCGCATCAGATTTCATTGGCAGGGCTCTGATCTCCTTTATGGTCCGGTCTCCTCCCCATACAACACAGCCCGCGCACTGCGCAATCAGCCCGGTGATTACGGAGGAATCACGATTGCAGGCAAAAACAGATATCCGTTTTCTCAATTCCGTATAATCAGGATGTTTTAACAGTCCATCCATGATGCTGCACATGATTCGGTCCTGATCCTGACTTCTGGAAGAAATGCGGACCGCACAGCTGTTGCCTGCCAGCAGCCCCATCACCATACTATAGGCAAACAGAAGCGGGACATTGGAGGCAGGGATATGTAAAATAACTCCCCGGCCCAATCGTCCCCGGCCGTCCTCATACCGTTTCCTGAACGCCTCCATATGGGATCTGCGGCACCAGAATCCAAAAGCCGCCATCTCCTCATACTGCTGCCTGCTGCGGCGTATCTCACAGGACAGCTGCCCAAGAAACTTCAGGACCGGTTCGGCAAAGGGCTCCCATGGTTTTGCCTCGGGCTGCCCTGTACCGGCCAGAATAATCACTTCATCCTTCATATGTATCACTGCACCCCCTGACCTGTGCCTGACGGATTCTCCCTGTCACCTTAAAATATTTTCCCAGGCGCCCGCATGGACAATCATCTGCCCCCAGCAGAATCCCCTCATCCTCAGTCAAAATGGAGTGTCCGGGATATGAACGTGCCAGTGGGGACAGAACCTGAATGATTCCCTTTTCTCCATATCTGCAGGGACTGAAATCATCCGGCCTTCTTGTTATGATGTCCGAGTAGACACTGGCGTGGAAATTGCCGCGGGAGCATTCCATATAGATGCATCCGGTCTGTTCAGCCATCCCATAATAATTATGAATCCGGCTGATACCTGTTACCTGGCTGATTCTGTCTTTAAACTCCTCTGAGGAGACAGATTGGTTCTCCAGCTTTTTCCATCCTCCTCCATGAACAAGAATCCCATTTGTAAGATTCAGTTTTTTTCCCTGGGAGGCCAAAACCTTATACAAATACTTCCATATCATGTAGGTAAAACCAAAAACAAGAATTTTCTTACCCTTGTGCTGTTCCAGAAATGCCTCCACCCCATCTATATCCAGCCGCATCTCACGGTCCAGTGCATAACATATTCCGGATGAAAAAATGGAAAATCCCAAAATCCCGGCGCCCCTGGCAGAGAACATCTCTCTTTTCTTTAATACATCCGGGCTGTCAATCACCAGAAACGGGATCCGCTGACCTCCCCAGAAATCCTCCCCTATATTCGCCAGCGCAATCTGCTGATACCGGGCAGTATACGTATCCAGATAGATTCTGGAGACCTCCTGGCCCTCTGTACCTGAGGATGTCACGATTTTGAAGATCCGCTCCGGAGCAATGCTTTTAAGCTCCATGTTTTTAAACAAATTGATGGGAAGCATGGGGATTTCCTCTTCCTCCATCTTTCTGTCCGGCTGTACATCCATGGCGTTTAGAAGCCGTTCATATGGAATACAGTTCTGCCTGTGATACTCTGTCAGCTTTGTCAGCCATTCCCCAAACATTTTCTTCTTCTCGTAACTGCCCAGAGAATAGGGTCTTATTGCCAGAAATAATTCATAATCCATACCGTTCCTTCACCTCCCCGGTCAGAGCATAGCTGTCATTGTGTCCGGGATATATGGTCAGTCCTGCCTTTAATGCAGACAGCCATGGCTTTGCCGTCTCCTCATATTCCTGTTCACTGCCTCCCGGAAGCCTTGTCACCACCTGCTCGCCCGGTATCAGATAATCTCCGGTAAACAGGCAGGTATCATCCATAAGAATGCAGCTGCTTCCTCCCGAGTGTCCGGGAAGGGGAGTACACAAAAACCTGTGTCCACGCCACGTAAGATCATAAGGGGCATCATATACCAGTTCCGCAGGCCTGCAGATAAAAGGATTGTATACAACGCTCTGCTGCGTACGGTAAAGCAGATAGACTTCCATCATCCGGGACATATTCTGGGTGATATCTCCGATTCCCTGACTGCACCGCCTGCTGCATAGAACCTTTACCTTCCAATGGTTTCTCAGCTCCTCCAGCCCCTGTATATGATCACAGTGCTCATGTGACAGCATGACCAGTTCAGGTGTCAGGGCTTGTTCCCTCAATGCATTTTCTACCAGTTCAAAATGATTGGGATCAATCACTACCGCCCTGCCCTTTTCTCCAATCAGATAGCAGTTGCTTTGGGTCAGGCTGTCACGGCATACGGTAATCCGTGTCATTATTTCATCCTCTTTTACAAAATGCCTGCCTTCGTAGCTTCAGATATCCACTCCATATTTTTTCAGGATTTCTTTTCCCTTTCCATAAGAAGAGAAATCCATGACATCCATTGTACCCATGTGGATATCAAACGTTTCTTCCAGATCAGCAATCAGATCCATATGTCCCAGGGAGTCCCATGCACGTATCCCCCTGTATTTTAGCTGGTCCAGCTCCTCCCTCTTCACCTTCAGATTTCTCATAAACAACTGTTCATATTTCTCTAAATTCGTCATAATCCGTCTGCTCACTTTCCTCTGCTTCTACTCTAAATAAGCTTTTCTTCATCATCTGGCTGCATACTGCCGACAGCACCCTCTCGCCATTCTGGTTTCTGCAGGTTCCTTGGAACATGCCTATGTAGCAGTCTTCCCGCTCCTGGAAGGAGGCAAATTCCACTGTGACTTCTATGGTATCTCCTATGTAAACCGGACGTATGAATCTGGTGGTATGTTCCATATACAGGGTGCCGCTTCCCGGCAGGTCTGTTCCCATAACAGCCGATACCAGGGAATCCAGAAACATGCCATGGACTAACGGGCGTTCAAAGCCGGCCCTGGACGCGGTGTGGGAATCCAGATGCAGGCGGCTTTTGTCTCCAGTGAGGACCGCAAAGCTTCGGACATCTTCACTGGTCATTACCCTGGACCGCCTTGCTTTCTCATGGAGATGAAGCACTCTCCTGTCACTGCCGCCGGCTTCCACTTCCGGGGCCGCATCCGCTGCTTCCTCTTCCAGCCTTTTAAAGCTGTCCTCATCCCACAGCAGGACAATGTCCCTTCCTGCCTTTAATCCTTTAGTATCCGCACACCTGCGGCTGCATCCACAGACAACCATCCAGATATCACATATTGCATTTGTATCAGTTGTCACATATTCATGCTCGGGGTGGGCTTCCCTGAATCTGCTGACCCGTCCGCCCCTGTCATATACCGGATTGCAGCCTCCACAGAATTTAATTCCAATTTTCATAGCACTACTCCTGACTTAATTAAATCCTGGTATTACCTGATTCTGATATTACCTAATCCTGATATTCCAGCATGTACTGCAGCGTCTTGGCAGCCGCGCTCAACGGCCTGTTGTTGTCACTGACAATGCATATATTCCGCTTCGGAATCTGTTCATAGAGATTAAATTCCACGATTTCTCCCTTTTTAACAAGGGGACGTGCAAATTCCTCTGGCACAAAACCAATTCCTAGATTCTTGAGGATGACCGGAAGGATAAGGTCCATGGATGCCACTTCAATGGACGGCTGCATGGTCAGTCCGCAGGAACGGTAAAACTCCTGAAAAAACTGAAAGGTAGTTGTATTGGCAGACATTGTAATCAGCGGCAGGCCCGCCACATCCGCCAGGTATACATTTTTGTTCCCGTATTCCGTATACTTTACTCCGCCCACCAATACGCTGTTAAAATCCTTTACCTTAACAACCTTGAACGACTGTTCATGGTCAAAGGGGGTGGTGATGATGGCCAGATCTATTTTCCCCGCCTTCAGTTCATTCAGTGTCTGGTGTGTGTTGTAATTAAAAATATTCAGTTTTACCTGAGAGTACTGCTCCTGAAACCGGTTCAGGCGCGCCACCAGATAAGAGAGCATGGCCATCTGCGTGGCGCCCACATTTATGTACTCATGTTGTTCACCAAGAAGCTCCTTCAATTTTTCTTCCCCCTGGATCAGCTGCTGACAGGCCGGAGCAACATAGCTGTAAAGCAGTTCTCCCTCTGAAGTCAGAGTAACCCCTTTCCTTGAACGGATAAACAGCTTACATCCCAATACATTTTCAAGATTTTGCATGCAGTATGTCACAGATGGCTGGCTGGTAACCAGGGCATTGGCTGCTCTGGTCAGATTTTTATACTTTGCTACATAATAAAAAATTTTATAGTGTTCAAAATTAGCAGTCATACCACCACTTCTTTCCAATCTTTTTTATCTGTATCCATCAAATTTTCATATCATAGCTTTCATTGACAAACTGTTTTCACGCTGTTAAACTACAATGCAAAGGAGGGTATATCATGGAAGCCACGATTAAACAAATAGAAGCTGTTCTTGATGCAAAAGTCCGGCCGTCCCTGGCCGAGCACAATGGCAATGTGGTAATTCAAAGCCTGGAAGATAACATTCTGAGGATAAGGCTGACCGGAAAATGTTCCGGATGTCCTGCTGCCCACAGCACCAATGAAGAATTGATAACCGCAGAAGTCTGTTCCGCATTTCCTTCCATACAGGATGTTATCCTGGTCGAGGAGATTAACCCTGAATTACTTGACATGGCACATAAAATATTAAGTCATCAGATTTAACCCTGTTTATGCCAAAACAGCCATGTCATCCGGACCCGGATACTTGACTCCGGGTCCCTGACATGGTAAGGAGTGACATGATGGTCCTATTTCTTACTATCTCTTTCCCTGTCAAGTTTTACGTTTCTGGTATACAGCCACATATCATACGATATCTCGGCAAAATTCAGCACATAAAAGAACCAGGACAAGAAGAACAGCCAGTCATAAGGAGTGGTTGCATGATAGTATAAAAGAAACTTCCTTGCAATCCCAAATATGTATCCCAGCCATATAAAAAATTCAAACTGCAGGCTTTTCCCCTTGGCTGTCCTGGATACATAAGATTTATAAATGGAAAACGGCCAGGATATGCCGAAACCAATGATCATGAGTGTCTCAAGTAAATCGGAAACCATTGTTATATTCATATAGTACCCCCTCAGTCTCTGCTATATTGTTTCCCCAAAACGTTTCTCAAATTCTTTTGCCAGGTCATCACGAAATGCCGGCGCCGCGATACTGATCAATGCTTGTGCCCTCTCTCTTAACGATTTTCCCTTTAAATGGGCAATTCCATATTCTGTTACAATGTAATCCACATCATTCCTGCTGGTGGTCACCGCCGCCCCCTGTGTCAGGAACGGAACAATTTTAGATATGGTTCCCCCTTTTGTGGTCGCGCCAAAGGCAATGATTGATCTTCCACCCTTAGAGGCAGACGCCCCCCTTACAAAGTCCATCTGGCCTCCCACAGCGGAATACTGCTTGAGTCCAATTGCTTCAGCACAGACCTGGCCCATAAGATCGATCTGCAGAGCAGAGTTGATGGATACCACATTATCATTTTGGCTTATGACAAAAGGATCATTTACATAACTCACCGGTTTCATACAAATCGCCGGATTGTCATTCACAAAATCATACAGTTTTCTGGTGCCCATCATAAAGGTAATGACCATTCTGCCCTTATCAATATTTTTCCTTTTTCCGGTAATGGCTCCCGTCTCATATAAATCCATCAGTCCATCTGAGATCATCTCCGAATGGATTCCCAAATCTTTCTTGTCTCCAAGGAACTTTAGTACCGCATCCGGGATTGCACCGATACCAAGCTGCAGGCAGTCGCCGTCATGTACAAGACCGGCTATGTTGGCTCCAATCTTTTCCTCCACCTCTCCAATCACCGGACGGGCATGCTCGTGGATCGGCTCATTGCTCTCCACAATGGATTCCAGACAGCTTACATGGATAAAGTTATCTCCCATAACCCTGGGCATGTTGGGATTGACTGCTCCGATTACCTTGGTTCCCGGCCGTTCCCCGGCCTCTTTGGCAAAATCGCAGGAAAGTCCATAGCTGCAGTAGCCATGCTCATCCGGCATGGACAGCGTGACCAGAAATACATCCGCAGGCTCAATATCTGTCACATAATTAGGAATACGGTTAAAAAATACCGGCACGTAATCTCCCTTACCCTCTGCAACATAATTTCTGCTGCGAGCTCCGATAAAAAGGGAAGAATACCTGAAGTGCTTCTCCATTCCCGGTTCAAAAAATTTGCAGGTTCCCATATCATGCTGCTGAACAAGATGGATATCCCTTAAATCCTGTTCCACCACATAATCCACCATCGCGCTCACAAGTCCGTCCGGTTCCGCTGCCGCGTGGGCGATTAGAACCGTATCCCCTGAATGTATAATCTTCACCGCTTCTTCCGGGGTTTTCAATTTTGCAGCATAGATTTCTCTCCAGCTCATGTGGCTACACCTCCTGATATTTTTCGGCAAAGCGTCTCTCAAACTCCTCTGCAAGGCCATCCCTGAACTGCGGCGCCGCAATACGGATCAGCTGGCGGGCCCGTTCTCTGAGGGTATTCCCTTTCATCTTTGCAATTCCATGTTCCGTGACAATGTAATCAACGTCATTTCTGGATGTGGTCACCGTTCCTCCCTGGGTCAGATACGGAACGATTTTTGAAACGGTTCCTTTCTTTGCTGTGGATGGGAACGCCAGAATGGATCTGCCGCCCTTTGAGAAGGAGGCGCCCCGGATAAAGTCCACCTGTCCTCCGATTCCTGAGAACTGCTTTAAGCCCATTGCCTCTGAGCACGCCTCGCCCATCAGGTTCACCTCAACGGATGAGTTGATGGAAACCAGATTGTCATTCTGCCCAATGATAATCGGGTGATTGACATAATCCACAGGTGCCATATAAATACTTGGATTGTCATCCACAAAATCATACAGTCTCTGGCTGCCCATAAGGAATGACACCACGATCTTGCCCCGGTTAAAATTCTTGGCGCTGCAGTTGATCACGCCTTTTTCATATAGGTCGATCACGCCGTCCGATATCATTTCCGAGTGAATACCCAAATCCTTTTTATCGTCAAGGAACTTAAGCACGGCATCCGGAATCGCACCGATTCCAAGCTGCAGGCAGTCTCCGTCTTTCACCAACGAGGCAATATGCTCACCGATGGCCATCTCCACATCACCGATTTTCGGAAGTCCCAGTTCCGGGATGGGGGTATCGTCTTCCACGATTACGTCAATGTCGGACACATGGATAAAGCTGTCTCCAAGGGTTCTCGGCATATTGGGATTGACCACAGCAATCACCGTGGCCCCTTCCACTTCCGCCGCAGGCTTTGTATAATCACAGGACACACCAAAGCTGCAGTATCCGTGTTCATCCGGCAGGGACAATGTTACCAGAACCACATCCGGCTTTTTTATATGACGGTAAAAATCCGGAGTCTGGTAAAAATAGCACGGAGTAAAATCACCTCTTCCGCTGTTTACGCAGTCCCTGGTCTTTGCCCCAAGAAACAAACTGTTTTCCCTGAAATGTTTTTCCATGCCGGGCTGGGCATAAAGGGAATGCCCCATATCCACCTGCTGATAGATTTCTATATCCCGAAGATCCGCCTGAACTGCATATTCCACCATTGTATCCACCAGCTTAATGGGTTCACCAACCGCATGGCCGATTACCACCTTGTTACCGGATTTCACAACCGTAACAGCATCTTCCACTGATTTTAATTTCGATGTGTAAATATCCTTCCAATTCATACCTAAATTACCTCCCTCTTGTATCACGGGTCATAATATGGCAACATCCGCCATAAAACACAGTACCTTATCTTTTATGGCGGATGTCTCTTCTGCAAACCAGGGCATATTTAGTCTTTGATCTTCGCGATTGCCTTGGCAAGTTCTTTCTTTCTTCCAATATTGCCCTGACGTGAAATCATGATCCTCTGTGCCTGAGGTGAGCCGGCACCATGGAGGGATTCTGTCCTGTATCCCACGGCAGCGGTCCCCAGTGTCAGGTTCTCAATCAGTCTGAGTATCCTTAAGCGGTTCTCAGTGGAAACGCCTTCGATGCCCTTAAGATACTTCTCCACATATCCTCCCACAACCGGATTCTTCAGATCCTTTTCGGAAGGCGCGGTCACCATCAGTCCTCCGGCAATATCCTCCGCCAGACGGGCAATCTCATAGGGATATCTGGTCACATTCTGCTTACACACATTGGCCAGCAGGAGGTCTATGATATAATTTCCCGAATCCGTAGGTGTTCCTTCCGCTGAACATGCGATACCGCAGCAATACAATGTCTCGTTCAAATGAGTCATTTCAATCAGCTTATCTTTAATATGGGAAGCCTTGGGCACACCATTGTAATCCGCAGCCAACGCGGCAGCTCCAATCAGGACATCGCCGACACCAACCTTACATCCGCCGTATGACTGTCTGTGGTATCCTGCAAACCGCTCTACCAGCATTCCTGCAAACTCGAATTCACCGTTGAGGAATATACGGTCATTGGGCACAAATACATCATCAAACACAACCAGCGCTTCGACGCCGCCGAATTCGCTGTTGCCCACATCCATCTGGGAGCCTTCCATCTTCCTCGTATCACAGGACTGCCGTCCTATAATCATTACGATTCCTTCCGCATCCGTAGGAACGGCAAAGGAAACCGCATAATCCTTATCATCAGGGCCCATGGCAACGGTCGGCATAACAATAACTTCCTGGGAATTAATGATTCCTGTCTGATGTGCTTTTGCTCCTCTGACTACGATTCCGTCATCCCTGCGCTCCACGACCCGCAGATACATATCCAAATCCGGCTGTGCATGAGGCGCCAGCCCTCTGTCTCCCTTTGGGTCAGTCATTGCACCATCCACGGTCAGGTCCTGATCCTGAACCATATGGAGATACTTTTTAAAATTCTCATGATACTTTGTTCCGTATTTTGCATCAATTTCATAGGTGGTTGACCATTCAGCATTAAATGCATCCATTCCCACACACCGCTGGAAACAGGCGGCCGTCTTCTGGCCGCAGAGTCTCTGCATTTTCACCTTTTTGATTAAGTCATCCGTACTTCTGTGGATATTGGTAAACCGGTTGATCCTGCGCCCATCCTCCAGCGTTACGGTCATCAGGTCCTCATATTCCGGCAGCTGAGCCAGATCATATGTAGCCTTAACCGAATTAAGGGACGGCCTTAAAATCGGATGGTCGATGGGATTCTCAATCCTTTCCCCAAACATGTAGATATTGAGGTTCATTTTCCGCATGCTCTCAACATATTCTTCGCCAGTCATTAACGCCATAATCTTCTTCTCCTTTTCATGGTCTATATCATTCCCAATCAATGTCACTACCGTTCAATATCATTACCAATCAATATAGTTCCTGATAAATCTTCAGCACCCGGTCTGCGTCCAGGGGCACAAAATTGTTTGCCATAAGGCGGCCCTGCTGTTCCATAACGCTCTTTGTAAACACTGCCAGTTCTTCCTGCTTTACTCCATATCCGCGGAGCGTTTTCTTCGGCAGAATCGTCCCAAGCAGTTCATCCAGCTTGTCGTAAACCAAATCCTCGGAACAAGCCAGCAGCTGGGAAAGGACCTGGTTCATCACCGCAATCTCGCCGTCCTGTCTGATTTCCATGTAGTTTTTCAGCACGCCGGTAAACATGGCGTAGTTACTCTCCCCATGGGGCACATGGTAAGTACCTCCCAGCGGATAGCTGGTAGCGTGGACAGCGGCACATCCGGCTGTTCCAAATGCAATCCCCGCATAGTTGCTGGCAATCAGGAAATCCTTCATCAACGGCAGCCTTGCATCCTTGCCTTCGTCCGCAATCTTCTGATACCCTCTGATAATCATCTCAATTGCCTTGTACCCAAACAGCTTTGTGTACGGGGTTGCCTTTGGTGACAGGCTGGACTCCACGGCATGTACCAGCGCATCGATGGAGCTGGTAGCAAATACGGCAAAGGGAAGTGTATTCAGCAGTTCCGGCACCAGAACCGCCTCATCCGCATACATATGGGGCGATACAAGTCCCACCTTCGTACCCAGCCTGGTCCTGTTGATAATAGAAATATTTGTAACTTCGCTTCCGGTTCCACAAGTTGTCGGAAGAATGATAAGTTCCCGTTTCTTCTCAATCTTGTCAGGTGCAGCGTACAGGGAATCCAGAGAATCACCTGCCGACACGGCCAGAACCTTGGCAATATCGATGACCGTACCGCCGCCGATGGCAATGATTCTCTTACAGTCGGTCCTCAAAGCCTCGTCCAGTATCGCATCCACCATAATATCAGTGGGCTCTCCCGCCCCGTATGCCTCCTGGAAGATGGTGTGGACATCCAGCCCCAGCTTGCCGAAATACGGAGTATATATGTATTCGTTGGTCAGTATCAGATCATCGCTTCCAAGGTTAAACTCACTGGCAAACTCTGCGCAGGTATCATAGTATGATATCTGGGACTTCAAAATAATCTCTTTCATGTTCCGGCCTCCTATGCGAAGATTTCTTCATCTGACGGCTGCTTCCAATCCTTTTTCACAAATGCGATACGGCTCTTATTCATCAAGTGGGTGTAGAACAGATTCTCGCTGATTGCATTGTTGCCCCAGCTTCCGCAGCCAAGTGTGGTTGTAGGATTCAGGGAATTGGCAAATGCACCTCCGGCCATACTGGAACAGGTCTGATTTACCACAACGCGGCTCACCGGAAGTTTCACACCGGCGTATTCAATGTTGGCTTCATTGTCGGACTGAATGTCTGCGGAATGACCCTCGCCCTCATATACCAGGTTGTCATAAGCAATCTGAACAGCCTCCTCCCAGGTCTTGTAGCTGTATGCAGCCATCATCGGGCACATTTTTTCCTTGCTCCACACAACGCCTGCGCCATGCTTTTCAGGTTTCACAACAATGACCTTGGTGCCTTCGGGAACTGTGATTCCTGCCAGCTCTGCAATCGTCTTTACGGACTGTCCAACCACTTTCTTATTGATTACGCCGTCCGGGAACACCACATCAGCCAGTTTGTCAACAACGGCTTTGTCATTGATGTAGTACGCCCCCTGCTCCACAAACTCTTTTATGACAGCATCGTAATCCTTTTCCGGTGCAATGATGGTCTGGGTTCCGGAACAGATAATACCGTTATCGAATATACGGCTGGCAATCATACGGCCTGCAGCTGCCTTGTAATCGATTCCCTCATCAATCAGTCCCTGTACATTGCCGGGTCCTACGCCGTAGCTCGGCCTTCCGCTGGAATATGCCGACTTCACCACGCCGGCGCCGCCGGTTGCAAGCACAACATCACAGGCTGCCATCAGCTCATTGGTGAGTTCAATGGACGGCTCCTCAATCACCAGGAAAATATCTCTCGGCACGCCCATGCGGTCCAGTTCCTTGTAATACAATTCAGCCACTGCCATTGCACATCTCTTGCTGCGGGGATGGGGTGCGATAATAATTGTATTCTGGCATTTTACCGCATACATTGCATTGCACATTGGGGTAACAATGGGATTGGTACAAGGTGTAGCCGCCGCGATAACACCCATGGGCTTTGCCACCTCAATCAGTCCTGCCTCTTCATCCCTTCCAATCATGCCTATGGACTTTTTGCCTTTCAATGCATTCCAGATAATCCTGGATTTTCCTTTATTCTTAGTAACCTTGTCCTCGTAAACACCCATCCGGCTTTCTTCCACAGCCAGCTTTGCCAGTGGCGCCGCATTGTCAAAAATAACCTTTGCAAACATTCTTACAATCGCGTCTGTCTTTTCCTGGTCATACGTGCAAAGCACCTGCTGGGCCTTCCTGGAACGTTCTACTAATGATTGAATTAATTGATTCATGTTGGTTACCCCCTTAATGGTGATTTTTTTAACATTGTTTCTGTGTTTAATTCTAATCCTTTTTACATCCGTTGAAAAATACTAATAACTTATCATAAACAATAAGGATTTTATATGATATTTTCCTACATTTTGCCCAACGCCTCTGGGGAGTCTCAAGAAAATTGCCTTTTCCTGCTTACTTTCTGCCATAATTATTGTTAAATAATTGACGAATAGACGGCAAACTTTTATGTGTTGCATCACATAAAAATGGGTTACGCGCGGTTGAATCGCCAATCGGCAGTTAGAATCGTCAGAAAAGGAACAGATATGGCCTCTATGGACCTCACTTTACTTCTGATGTCTCAAAGTATATAATAGATGGAGTTATGTGTAAAATATATAATTAAGATATTGAATATACAATATATACATATCGGGCACACGGAGGACACATGGACATTAATTATGACTATTATCGGATTTTTTATTATGTGGCAACTTATAAAAGTTTTTCCAAGGCCGCCAGCATCCTAGCCAGCAATCAGCCCAATATATCCAGATTCATGAACAATCTGGAAAATCAGCTTGGCTGCAGACTGTTCGTCCGTTCCAACCATGGTATCTCCCTGACCCCTGAAGGCGAGAAACTCTATTCCCATGTAAAGATTGCCTACGAACAGTTCAAGGCCGCCGAGCTGGAGCTGGTCAACGACAGGAGCCTGAAAAGCGGGGTCATCACCATCAGTGTCAGCGACACGGCCCTGCGCGGCCACCTTCTTCCCAGACTCAGCACATTTCACAGCGCCTATCCGGGCATACGCCTGCACATCCTCAACCATTCCACCCCCCAGGCAATCCAGGCGCTGAAAAACAGGCTCATCGACTTCGCGGTGGTAACCACTCCCATGGACGTCCAGCTCCCCTTAAAAGAGACCTACCTGAAATCGTTTCAGGAGATATTGATTGGCAGCCCTCACTATTCCTTTTTAAAAGAGACTCCTCATCATCTGTCTGAATTGGTAGGATATCCATTTATATGTCTTGGAAAAGACACCCGGACTTATGAGTTTTATACTGGCTTTTTCCTGAAACACGGCTTGCTTCTAAAACCCGACATAGAGGTTGCCACAACGAATCAGATGATGCCCATGGTAAAAAACAATCTGGGAATCGGTTTTATTCCGGAGTGCTTTGCCCTGTCTTCCATTAAATCCGGCGAGGTCTTTTCTATCCCTCTCATCGAACAGGTTCCCAGGCGCAGTATATGCCTGGTGGAAAATACCAGCCGGCATTTAAGCATTGCTGCAAACGCGCTGAAACAGATAATCTTATCCCCAGACATAAAAAGCTGCCGGATTGCTGATAATGGTCTGCAAATCGGCAGCTGAAGCTCACCTTTATTCTGTGGCCTTTCCTGCACAGAACAGCTCACTGTCCTCCACAACTGCCCAGACAATAATGCCGACCAGAAGAGCCCAGCCAGGCGTATAGAATGCCAGTGCGGCGGCAATCACGCAAGCGATTCCCCGTTCATTTGCAGTCGTACACATTCTCATCCCGATATTGCCGCAGACGAAGCACTGTCCCCCCCATTGTGATGCCGAAGAAAATGGCCAATGCCGGACGAATCAATGTTACCAGCGGAAGAATCAGAACAGCAATCCTCCATTGCGCAGAAAGCTTACCAGATTTGAGTGACCGGCATCAAAAATCACAATATCTTTCTCCAATCAGGAACGGCGCAAGTACAATGGCAAATATCAGCGCAGGCACGCCCCCCTGACCATTCTCAGTCAGACCCAACGCTACAATATTAGCTGTATCGTCCAGGCCAAATGTAGTCATTGTGGTCGCAGTTCCCGCTCCCAGGCAGGCTGCCCCAAGAAACATCGCCGCCGCGCATTCGGTCCAGGGCCAGCGGTGGTGAATCAGAGGCAGACGAAGATGGAACGGCCCCAGCTTGATACAATCCACCCCCCCCCCATCAATTGCTGCCTTTCCAGCTAAAGTTTGCCTCTGTTGAAATTCTCAGGCTCCTGGATTAGCGTAATTCAATCCTTCTAGCTTTTGGCTATGATCCGCTCAGATGTCCGGGGTGTGGCACTTCTATGTTGGTTTTAGAAGTTTACCACAAAAAACTGCACTATCTGAACGCTATCGAAAGGTTATGGGATATGGATAGCTCCATACGCCTTATTCCTTCCCTACCGTCAGATAGTGCAGCCTAAACCAAAAACAAAAACTTCATAGACAATGTCATGGCGAAGTCCCATCTTCGCTTTTTTGCTATGCCATTTTTTATTTCCAGTCTATTACACACCATCTTTGCCGATTTGCGAAGTTTCCTATAAAGTCAAAAATAATAGCCCTCATAGGATGTATATCCATGTAGGACTATTATCTGGGAACCTTAAAAAACCAGAATACCGCCATGTACTAAATGGTACGGCCAGCCGCCTAATCAAGTTAAGAATAAGCGACCAGCCAATAAAATATTACTTATAGAGACACGGAGCTACTTCCGCTGAATCCATGTTGGTGCTGTCATACCACAGTGCACCGGTATCAACATCCTCTACCGGTTCTCCTTTGGCCGCCTTGGCGGCCAGGGTCACTGCCTGATATCCAATCTGTACCGGATTCTGCGTGATGGAGCCTGCTAAGACGCCGCTCTTGATAGCATCAAGCTGGATGGCGCCAGAGTCAAATCCAACGCCGATTACTTTATCCTTACCCAGTACCTGAAGGCTCTCATTGGCCGTCACCAGGTTCTTGGCTGTAAATTCATTGGACGCATAAATGGCAATCAGATCATTTTTATTCAAAAGGGTATTGGCCACTGTCACACAAGCCGCATCATCCACGGTTGCCGGAATGCCTACATCGATGATTACCTTTGCTCCGTCAACTGCCTTGTTATACTTATCATGGCCTACTACCGTACATTTATCCTCGCCAACCAAAGTACACAATTTGTCTATGAAACCGCCGGTCCGTTCTCCAATGGACTGGGACGTGGCATCCTGGGATACAACGCCGATTCTGACCGCTTCGGCCGGGTCTGTGACCTTATCCTTAATCATTTCATACAATTTTTCCGCGGCCAGGCCGCCTGCCGCATAGTTATCCGTAGCTGCATTAGCTACAATGGCGCCTGCCGGGGCATCCGGAACACCGGAGTCAAACCCTATAATCGGAATATTTGCTGCCTGGGCATTAGAGATGGCATCCAGTGCCGCCTGTGTATCCAAAGCCGCCAGGCAGATGGCGCTTGGGGCTTTGTTGACCGCATTGTTCAGCTGCTCAATCTGCTCAGCCACCGCACTTTCGCTGGCCGGCCCCACAAAGTTGGTGGACTTAAGCCCCAAATCCTTTGCAGCCTGCTCCGATCCCATCTTTACTGCTTTCCAGAAATCATGCTGGAAGCCTTTTGCCACAATCTCAACCGTGACATCGCTGTAATCCACGGCACCTTCTGTCTTGGCTGCCTCTGTATCCGCTGCCGTCGTGTCTTTTACCTCTGTTTCCGGAGCAGCTGTTGCTGCGGCCGTTGTCGTGGCAGGCGCACTGGATCCGCTGGAGCAGCCCATTACCATTGTGGACACCATTGCTGTGCAGATGACTGTACTAAATAATCTTTTTTTCATAAATAGACCTCCCTTATTTTATCGGTAGTGTCAAGTCTGACACTCCGTTCTTTATTAAAAACCTTGTATTTTCAGGGATTACACCACTTTTGAAAATAAAAAAGCAATGACCTCCCTTTTCTGGTATAATGAGTTCACCACAAACCATCACCTAAAAAGGATAAATCATTGCTATGGATAACATTATACTCTATTTACTTACTATAATTCAAGAACAATACAAAACTATCTGCTGGCTCCTGAACTTTATCTGCAAATATATTCCACTCAAGCAGTGGGCCTTTGATGTTTCCCACTCCCCTAAATACCAGAAGTTTACTACTGACCGTCTCCCGCTCCTCAAGCCGTTCATCAAACAGGACTGGCAGTTCCTCCTTGAATACTATCTCTGGAAGTACGGCAAATCCGTCAGACCCGTTCAGCGCCGCAATGGAAAATCCATCCCTGATGATACCTTCTGTCCTCTTTGTGGGGCACCTCACCACTATCTCTACGATAATAATGGCGGCAATGGGCAGTTCCAATGCAAAGTCTGTGGGCAGACCTTTGTCACCGGCGAGGTTGTCACCTCGCCTCTCCGCTTTGTATGCCCTTACTGCGGCCACTCCCTCGTCCCTAAGAAGGACCGGAAGTTTTTCCGCATCCATAAATGCGTCAACCCCAGGTGTTCCTTCTACCTTCACAACCTCTCCAAGGTTGACAAGGACCATCTGCATGAGGATTACGGCAAAAACAAGTATAAGCTGCACTACCTCTACCGGGAATTCACGGTGGATTTCTTCCGCATGGACTTAGACTCCCTGCCTGGGAATTCCTCCTCCCTGAAGTTTTCCAAACATAACGCCCACATCATGTCCCTGTGCCTCACCATGCATGTGAACCTCCAGCTTTCCCTCCGTAAAACGGCTCAGGCTCTGTATGACCTTTACGGAATCAGGATCTCACATCAGCAGGTTGCCAACTATGCCAGGACGGCCGCCATTGTCATTAAACCCTTTGTTGACCACTATGAATATCCAAAGTCCTCCGTCTTTACGGCAGATGAGACTTATATCAAAGTCCGGGGCATCAAAGGCTACATCTGGTTCATCATGGATGCCGCTTCCCGCTCCATCCCCGGCTACCAGGTTTCAGACAACCGCTCTGTCGGGCCATGCATCCTCGCCATGCGCATGGCTTTCCGGGGCATGAAAAGACTCCCCGAGAAGTTTCGGTTCATTGCCGACGGCTATAGTGCCTATCCTCTGGCCGCCCAGCCGTTCGTAAGGGAGTTGGGAGACAGCTTCCAGTTTGACATTACCCAGGTAATCGGACTCACAAACAATGATGCGGTCTCTAAGGAGTTCCGCCCCTACAAGCAGATGATCGAACGGCTTAACCGCACGTTTAAATCCACTTACCGGGTCAGCTGCGGTTACGACAATTACAATGGCGCCAACTATAACGTGGCGCTCTGGGTCGCCTACTACAACTTCCTCCGTCCCCATAAGCACAACCACTATCGGGTGCTCAATCCAGTCGATATGCTGGAGGGGGCTGACAACATGCCCGGGAAGTGGCAGCTCCTGATTCTGCTCGGTCAGCAGACCATCCTCCAGCTGAAGGAACAGCAGGCTGCCGGTTAAATCTGTTCTTAGATTCCGGGCCAGAGGTAAAAATGCAGCCATCCCGAAGGGACCTGCCCTTGATGGCACGCCAAAACAATGCTATCATGCTGTGACGCAGACGGTGAAATCTTATCTGTTCCTGAGTTCTTCGCCGTCGGTAAGACGTTCAGAGCATTGTTTTGGTGTGCCGTCAAGGGTGGCGGACACTGCCAGTTTCTAAATATATCTGTAATTTACAAGGTTCATTTACGCCGGGTTCCCCGGCCATCGGTTTTCATAAATCACTTGACACTACCATTTTATCCCGCTTTGCGGGTTATTAACAATTGCGTATTAGTCCTTCCCCTGTTTCCTTCTATTTAAAACATCTACAAATACGGCTATGATTAATACAAATCCAGTAATCAGCAGCTGATAATGCGGCTGTACTCCCACAAAAGGAAGGCCAGTCTTTAAAACAGACATGATAAAAACACCAATCAACGTACCTGCTATGGACCCCACGCCGCCTGCCAGGGATGTTCCGCCGATTACAACTCCTGCGATTGCATCCAGTTCAAATCCATTTCCGGTTCCAGGCATGAGTGTGGAGTATACTGCTGCATAAGACACGCCTGCCAGCCCGGCAAACAGACCGCTTATGACATAAGCCAAAGTCTCCCACTTTACCACATTTACACCGGAAAGCCGGGTCGCCTCCTTGTTGCTCCCCAGGGACAATATATAACGTCCCGGACGCGCCTTGTTGAGCAGGATTGCCATTAGGATTGCAAGTACAATCAGCAGTATGAATCCCGTGGGGATACCTGCCTGCGGAAGCCCTGCCCCTTTTAATTTAAAAATGCCTCTGAAGGAGCCGCCCGGAGCCGAAGCCTGCGGAAAGGTCACGGTGGCCGTGTTTGTCACAATCGAACCCAGGCCTCTGGTAATCATCATGGTTCCCAGTGTGGCAATAAAGGCCGGAAGCCTCATGACAGATACCATAAGTCCATTGGCAAGTCCGAACAGACCTCCCATCAGGATGGCCAGAATAACGCACAGCGGCATAGGAAGCCCCAGTTTTGTAAACAGGGTTCCTGAAATCAAGGAACAGCAGATACAGACCGTACCGATGGATAAGTCGATTCCTCCGGTGATGATCACAAATGTTACGCCTATAGCCATAAAACCAATATAATAGGAAGAATCAAAAATGCTGACCAGTGTACTGTATTTTGCAAAATTGTCCCCAAAAATCCAGAAGAACATGAATAATACAATCAACGCGATAACTGCCACCAATTTCTGAGTGCCGATGGCTTTGAATAATCCACCCGGCTCCTTTTTTACCTGACTCTTATTATCCGACATATCTTTAACCTCCCCTTTAATCTCTCAGTGTTGCGGCATGCATGATTTTTTCCTGGGTAGCTTCTTCTATGCTGATCTCTCCCGTTTTACGGCCCTCACACATGATCAGGATACGGTCGCTCATCCGCAGCACTTCCGTCAGTTCAGAGGATATCATTATGATGGACTTTCCCTGTTTTACAAGATTATTCATCAATGTATAAATCTCGCTTTTGGCTCCCACGTCAATTCCTCTGGTGGGTTCGTCAAATATCAGGATGTCGCAGTTCCTGGTAAGCCATTTGGCAATGACCACCTTCTGCTGGTTTCCCCCCGACAGGTTGCGCACCTGCTGTTCCACGGATGGTGTCTTGGTCTTTAATGCCTCCACATATTGTTCTGCGGTTTCTTTTTCCGCCTTCTTATCAATAAACAGGCCTTTGCAGAACGCCTTCAGGGAAGCCATTGTGGTGTTCTCGGCCACCGTTTTCTCAATGATTACACCATAGCGCTTGCGGTCCTCCGACAGATATCCGATTCCGGCCTCAACCGCATCCTGTGGGTTCTTGATATCCACCCGCTTTCCATTCACATAGATATCACCGCTGTCCCTCCTGTCAGCGCCGCAGTCGGTTCATCAAATACAATTATCTTGGCGTCTGTAGAGATTGCCTTGGCTATCTCGCACATCTGCTGGCGCCCGACCGTCAGTCTCCCCATTGTTTCCCTGGGGTCAATCCTGATATTCAGTAATCCGAACAGCTTTTCAGCCTCTTCTACCATCTTGCGGTCATTAATCAGCTTTCCATTCATCTTTTCTTTGCCGATAAAGATATTCTGGGCCACAGTTAAGTGGTTCATCATGTTTAATTCCTGATGTACGATTACAATGCCGGTGTCCTGTGCTTCCCTGGGACTTTTAAACTCCACCTGGCGCCCCTCATACATAATAACACCGCTGTCCTTGCTGTAGATTCCTGTCAATATCTTCATGAGGGTGGATTTTCCGGCGCCATTCTCACCCATCAGTGCATGGACCTCGCCCTTTTTAAGTTCCAGACAGGCATTTTTTAACGCATGTACCCCTACAAAGGACTTATCAATGTCTTTCATGGTCAGAATTACTTCTCCCACATCATCACCTTCCATTTCTTTACTAATTGCACTGTTTTGGCGGTACCCATTTACAGGTGTCAGCACACTAGTCGGTAACTACCCCTTTTTGCAGCATGATATTGGCATAAAGCGCCTTCTCGCTGGTGGCGATAATGGCATAAGCTTTCTTTGCCTCCTCATAGAATGTGAACCGCTCCATATGGCCGATGGCGCTTCTGCCCCTGCTGTCAAATGCTTCCACCAATGTCCCGTATTGGTTCCAGATTGGTGTTTCAACCGAATCCCCGTCCATCACCGACATCAGGCAGACAGGATGTTCCACGTAGGTGTCCAGTGGGAAAAGCAAGAGGATTGCTTCCAGTATCTCCGGCACGCCATGGCCTTCCATATGTATGACATGGGCATCCCTGCCCATGGACTCTGCCGGGAAATTCCCATCAGCAATCACAATCCGGTCGCTGTGTCCCATTTCACATAATATCTTCAGCAGTTCAGGAGATAAGATATGAGGTATTCCCCTTAGCATGGGCCATCCCCCTGTTTACTGTATTTTTTATAACCGGGATGCCTGCCGGTGACTCCATATCCTTTCCTCATTGAGATCAGACGGTCAATATTTTCCCTGGATATTTCCTGTGCACCTCCCAGCATCCTGGCATTAAGGCTGATTTTTGCAAAGAGCTCCAGTGTTTCCATACGGTAATAGGCAGTAATCACATCTGCCCCAACGGTAAGGGCCCCATGATTCTGAAGGAGCATTGCGTCATGTTCCCCCAGATAAGGCGCAATATTATCCGGTACTTCATAGGTGGAAGGGGTTCCGTAAGGTGTTACAGGAATCGACCCCAGGGCAATTACCGTCTCAATCATGGAGTACTCGTCCAACGGCACATTGGCTACCGCATATCCGGTGGCCACAGGCGGGTGGGCGTGAAGTACGGAATTTACATCCCCGCGCTCTTTATAGCAGCGGAGATGCATCTTAATCTCTGAAGATGGCCCGTATCCGGAAAGGCCTTCCAACACCTCACCATTCCCATTGATACGAACCAGTTTTTCCGGTGTAATAAAACTTTTGCTTATTCCGGTGGGGGTTGCAAGAAAGGTTCCGTCATCCAGCCTGGCGGACACGTTGCCGTCATTGGCTGCCACCCAGCCGAGCTGCCACATCTTATGGCACACATCGCAGATCTGTTCCCTTAGTTCCATATAACTTAATTTCATAATACCTCCTTCTTTGCCAGGCTGACCTGGCCTTGGGTCCTTCATGTGTTACCATCTCACAGATATAATCCTCCGTCTGCGGCAAATATTTTTTTATATTGGCCGTACACCTGATCCCATTGATTTGTATCTTCCGGCTCATAGATGCTTACCTTGGAAGAAGCCTCTACGACATTCCTCACCTGATTCAGATCCCTAAGTTCTCCTGCCGCAAGCAGCTGGAGGGCTGCGTTGCCCAGCACGGTAGCCTCGACCGGGCCAGCAATCACCGGACAATGACACGCATTGGCTGTCATCTGGCATAGGAGCCGGCTCTGTGTGCCGCCGCCCACCATATGAATCGCCGGGTACTCCCTTCCGGTACACATCTTGATTTCATCCAATGTCATGCGGTACTTAAGCGCCAGGCTCTCATTAATACATCTCACAAGCTCCGCCTCATTCTCTGGTACCTTCTGTCCGCTTTCACGGCAGCATCTCCGGATTCTCTCAGGAATGTTTCCAGCCGGGACAAACGCCGGTGCATCAGGGTCAATCAGCGCTTTAAAAGGCTTCGCATCCGCAGCCATCTGTTCCAGATGACCGAAACTGTACTCCTTTCCCTCACGGATCCACTGTCTCCTGCTTTCCTGAATCAACCACAAACCAATAATATTCTTGAGGAAGGATATCTTCCCCTGACAACCGCCTTCATTCGTGATATTGAGCTTCTTTGACAATCCGTTGATAACGGGTTCATCCAGTTCCGTGCCAAACAGCGACCATGTCCCGCAGCTGATGAAGATGAAATCCTTATCCCTGGCAGGAACAGCCGCAAGCGCACTCTGCGTGTCATGTCCTGCCACAGCAATCACTTCCCCAGGCTCAATCCCCAGCTCCTGGCAAATCCCGTTTTTCATGAGACCAAGCCTGGTTCCGCACGGAACGATACTGCCCAGGATCCTTTCCGGGATACCGAGGCTTTCCAATACTTCCTTTGACCACATTTTAGTTCGGGCATCCAGCATCTGCGTGGTAGACGCGATGGAATACTCACTGACCTGCGCCCCGCACAGATAATAATTAAATAAGTCCGGCATCATCAGAAGCCTGGAAGCCCGCTCCAGAAGCCCGGGCCGTTTTTCCATCAGTGCCATAAGTTGAAATACCGTGTTGATTTCCATAAACTGACTGCCCGTAATCTGATAAAAACGGTCCTTATCCATCTTACTGAAACTCTTTTCAAGCATTCCCACGGTCCGGGCATCCCGATAATGTACCGGGTTTTCTAAAAGATTCCCCTCCTTGTCTATCAGGCCGAAATCCACGCCCCAGGTATCCACGCCGATGCTGTCAATCTTTCCATACTTCTTTGCTTTAATCAATCCCTGCTTCACCTCAAAAAACAGCCGCAGGAAATCCCAGTACATGGTCCCGTTTAATATAACCGGATCATTGGGGAAACGATGAAGTTCCTGTATGGATATCCGGTTCCCGTCAAAGTTCCCCAGCATTACCCTTCCACTGGAAGCGCCGAAATCCACTGCCAGCACATTTTTATGGTTCATAGACACACCGCCTTACTTATACAAAGGCCCATAAGCAGCACAGGCGCGGAAATCCTGCCCCTCTTTATCCATTCCAAATGCATTCCAGGACGCGGGGCGGAATATTTTTTCCTCAGGCACATTGTGCATGCTGACAGGAATCCTTAAGATTGAGCAGAGTGTAATGAGGTCCGCCCCGATATGTCCGTAGCTGATTGCACCATGGTTGGCGCCCCAGTTATTCATCACATCATATGCAGTGGCAAATGCTCCCCGGCCCGTCACCCTGGGAGCAAACCAGGTGCACGGCCATGTATAGTCCGTCCTCTTCCATAAGATATCAGTTACATCTTCCGGCAGTTTCACTGTCCAGCCTTCTGCAATCTGCAGCATAGGCCCAAGTCCTTTTACCAGGTTTAAGCGGATCATGGTACATGGCATCTGGGCTTCTGTTACATATCTGGAAGAAAAGCCTCCGCCTCTGAAATATCCAAAATCAGCCTCATTCCATGTGGTTGCTTCCATAATCGCCTTCTGATCCTCCGCCGTCACCTCATACCACGGCTTCATGACCGGCTGTCCATCTTCATCCAGGGCTTTGCCAGTGGCATCCAGACAGGCGGCTCCGGAGTTAATCAGATGCAGAAAACCGCCTGCTTCCTTTGCAACTCCTTTCAGATCATATCCGGCCGCCTTCTTAACAGCCTCCGGGCTCCAGTAAGTACGAACATCCGCGAAAATCTGCGCTCTGTTGGTGAGCAGCTTCATGAACAGCATTCCCAGCCCATTTAATGCGTCGTTCTCCGTAGCCAGTATGTATGGCTCCCTTGCGCCGTTCCAGTCAAAGGAAGTGTTCAGCATGGACTCCGCGAAATCACCATTTGGATAAAAATCCGTCCACTGCCTCTGTCCCTGGAAGCCTGCGGCGATGGCATTGTGTCCAATCCGCTCTTCCTCCCTTCCTTCCGGCAGGTTGGGATTCCCATTCATCAAATCCTTGATGATGCACATCATCTTGACAACGAATTCCCAATCCTTATCCTTCTGTTCCCGGGTCTTCTGGACTTCGGGAGGATTCTTGTCAAAGCCTTCCTTGCAATTCGCCTTTGTCCAGGCAAGGGCTTTTTCAAACTCCTCTTTATCGTATATTTCCTCGCTCATACGGCGGATTAATTCCACTTCATCTACGGATTCCACCCGCATTCCCAGATATTCCTCAATGAATGCCGGGTCTATGATGGAGCCGCCAATTCCCATGCAGATAGAACCTATCTGGAGATATGACTTCCCTCTCATGGTAGCGGCTGCCACTGCGGCACGCCCAAAACGGAGAAGTTTCTCTTTTACATCATCCGGTATGCTTGTATCATCCGCATCCTGGACATCATGTCCATAGATACCAAAGGCCGGAAGCCCCTTCTGCGCATGGGTAGCCAGTACAGAGGCCAGATATACGGCGCCGGGCCGCTCCGTTCCATTAAATCCCCACACGCCCTTGATTGTTTGCGGGTCCATGTCCATCGTCTCTGCACCGTAACACCAGCATGGGGTCACAGTCAGGGTAATATCCACTCCAGCCCTGCGGAATTTGTCCGCGCAGGCCGCGCTTTCCCCCACGCGTCCAATGGTGGTATCCGCAATCACTACGTTTACCGGTTCCCCATTACTGTAAAACAGGTTTTCCCGAAACAGGGCCGCCGCGCTTTTGGCCATATTCATGGTCTGCTCTTCCATGGATTCCCGTACTTTCATATACCCCTGTCTTCCGTCTATTGTGGGTCTGATGCCGATAACCGGATAAGCCCCAATCAATCTGTTTGCTGCCATAGTGCTTCCTCCTTTTGATTTTAGATTGTGTCCATTTTAAATCGTATTGATTTTATATTGTGCTTATTTTAAAACGTGTTCTTTTTTAATCGTGTTCTTTTTTAGTTGTGCTCTTTTTTAATCGTGCTCTTTTTTAATTGTGCTCTTTTTAATCGTGCTCTTTTTAATCGTGCTCTTTTTAATTTGTGTTCTTTTTAATTTGTGTTCTCATTATATTTTTGTCTTCTTTTTGCGTAATTGTATTATACTATTGATAAACAGCTATTTGCTGTGATATAATGGCAAAAAATATGACAATATTCACTTTATTGGTCATTTTACCTATTTGCTCAATTTAATCCCACGCATTTATAGTGATTTTTCCACTTTCGAGAGGGGGTAATATGCACTATTTGGACTATAATGAAAAAAAGCAGCACGGGACTCCAGACTTTCCTATTGAATATTACCATGTAGATGAGCACCATCCCCGTTATAACATGCCATTCCACTGTCACAAAGAATTGGAAATCATCCGGATTTTAGAGGGAATCCTCTATTTAAAGTTAGATGATGAAGAGCTTGAAGCCAAAGCCGGGGATATCATCTTTATTAACGAGGGGGTTATTCATGGCGGTCTGCCGCAAAATTGTATTTATGAATGTATTGTGTTTGATATCCAGCGTCTTCTCATGCACACAGATACCTGCCGCTTTTATATCCGGCTCATTACAAAGCATCAGATTATTGTCCAGAATCATTTTACAAAAAGCAACCGTTCCCTGCATCGGATCATCGGCCATCTTTTCAGATCCATGCAGCATAGTGAGCCTGGAAGCGAACTGATAACCATGGGCACTTTATTTGAAATATTTGGAATCATCTACCAGAAAAAGCTTTATCAGGATAAGGCTGATGATACAAAATCTTCCCGGAAGATGATGCAGCTCAAACCTGTGCTGGAATACATAGACAGTAATTACGGGCAGACCATTACACTGAATGAATTATCCAGAATTGCCGGGATGTCTCCCAAATATTTCTGCAGCTATTTTCATTCCATCATTCACAGAACCCCCATTGATTATCTGAATTACTATCGTATTGAGCGCGCCTGCAGCGAATTAAGCACCTCTGATTTAACCTTGGCAGAGGTAGCCTATCGATGTGGTTTTAGCGACGTAAGCTATTTTCTCAAAACATTTAAACGGTATAAGGGAATCACACCACACCGGTATTGCCTGAATATTGGATAATACCTGATTTTAAACAGGTGCCTGGGTTCGTACCGCGTTTCTGAAAACAGCCGGCAGGGACTTGGGTTCCCAGCTGGGGTGGATGCTTCCGTACCTGCTGCTAACTGCTCGGGGAACATTTTCCCGCAACAGACAGGTCCTGGTTAGCCTGAATTCAGAATAGTCAGAATCATGCTGAGAAAATAGTTATCCCGAGGATAGCCACAATAGCCTTGTAACAATAAGGTTTTTGGGGAAAATCCTCGGGATGATAAAATTAAGATTAATTAATATTACGTTTATTTTATATGCTTTCGGCGCTTTCAATTATCTCATGTATAGACTCATAATAACTCCAGCCCCCATTTATAACTTCCTCAATTTTTGCTTGAGAATTGTATATTATCCGTTTAAAGCTGTTCATTGCTGCCCGACCATTGGTTTGTGAATACAGGTTATCCCTTGCAGGTAGGCTTCGTTTTAATGTATTTAATGAATCTTCAAGACGATTCAGACAATCTGCATCCCACTGTAATAAAGAAAAACAAATTTCAATATTGGAAAAGTCATTATGGTATATTGAAAAATTCTTAAACTGTGAATCAGAATCCGTTTTGAAATACCAGTCGGAAACTTTTAAGATATATCTTTTAAAGACACCATATCTGTTTAATATTGCTACGTCATTTTCTTTGCCGGAGAAATCTTTTATTAAACGTATTGTGTTCTCATTAACAATTTGATTAATATCCACCTGGTCATTATACTTACCAAGGGCATCAACCAATACCCTCCAAAAAGTCTCATTGCCAGCTACACACCACCCAGAAAACCCTTTCAGCCAGCTTGATAAAGTTTGAATTATAAACTTAGGATCGAATGCAACAAGCTGTTCCAACAATTCAGGAAAAAATGGATATAATTCAAAGAATATATCTCCCCTACACGCGATATAATTAACAAATCCATCAACAATGCTTTCTTGTCTGGAATGGATGATTGAATTCCAAAAATCCTTATTATCATCATCCACATAATTACGCCCTTTGCTAATACCTTTAAAAAATCGGTCAAAAAATTCCTTTGCGTGATTTTGAAAGACTGTGCTAACACCATCAAGTATTCCATCTATCCTATCTCTATTGCTTATATCAGGATATTTATAGTATTCATATATGTTAGCAAGCTCTCTAACTAAATATTCCTCACCACCAAGGACATAGAATTGACTTAAATTATTAACGAGGTAATTCCAGAAGGATTCCACAGTTGAACTATCAATTATTTGATTTTTCCCATGTACGCAAGCATTTCTTTTTTCCCGCCAATAACAATATTCAGTTTTAGCAAGCTCTCCATTTCCAAAATTTAAGATACCGATTTCTTTTCTACTATTTAATGGCGCACAAGAAGCCATCACGATATTATTGATTTGTTCTTCCCACTTGTCATCATTATTTAATATAGCCAGAATGTCATCCTGCCAAAAATTCGGGTTTTTCTTTTTCAACTCACTTCCATAAGTACAATTGATTATTCTCTCTCGAATAGTGAGTTTAAAAGATAGATATGCCATAATAAAAGCCGATCTGTAAGAACCAAATTTGTAGTTGTTAACTGCTTCCGTAAATAGTTCATTAACCGGGGCACTGAATGGTTTGGTATCTTCGACCCATTTTTCAATTCGTAATTTCATAGCCACACCTCCAAATATTTTGTGCAGTAACCACTATCTCATGATGTTTCAAGGCAAAATACTGTACAATATCTCTAGATGAATTATACTACCTTTTGACACAATTTCCAATATACAGACGACGAGTTCACAGCCGTCCATAAAATTTCCCCAACATCTCGCTGAGTATTTCCAGAGGAATTTCGGATTGCAGCAATCGTGCCCCAAAGGAGCGCCGGTAGCTGTGGAAGTCTCTCTGTGTGGAATTGTCTCAAGGGCAATCCCGCATTGTTTCATGTTTGTGGTCTTTATCCAAATTTTTATATCATTCCACAAGTACCATCCATACCGCCACCTCAACACGATTCTGTTTAAGGTACTATGTCCAACCAATCTTTTATGACATTATCGGCCTTCAACATAAGTAACCATTTCGTCCAAAGGATTACGGGGTGTGGCGCTGGTATAGGCGTCAGCGCTTTCATCCATGGATGTATCCTCCATACCAATCAAGAGAAACGCTGCCGCTGCCTGATTCTCCGGAATACCCAACTGTTCCCGATAGGCTGCCTGGTTTTCTCCGTTCACTGCCAATGTGGGGGAGGAAATGATTTTTGTTCCATACCCTAAAAGCTGTGCAGCCACAGACATAGTTTGGCAGGCCAGGCCTGCATCCAGTTCGGAACCATCTGAACAGAAAATAACAATTACCAAAGGTGCATCTGCGATTCCGGCCTTTGATACGCTGCCGGTGGCCGCATGATTTCCTCCGGTTGTTGTGTCTGGCGGAGGGGAAAAATCCCTGTCCCCGTCCGCACCAAATCCGTCCGGCAGTTCCCCATACTCTGGCAGTTCCCCATCTTCCGGCAGTTTGCCATCAGGCATATCTGCTCCGTCCGGAGGTGTACCTCTGCCAACACGCATACCGCTGCTCATATCCTCAGAGATTTGCTGCAGCAGGGCAGCATCGGTTATGACCGAGAAATGCCAAGGCTGGCCATTCATGGCGCTGGGAGTGTTAATTCCAGCCATCAGAATCGTCTCAATGTCATCATTGCTCACCTTATCATCTGTAAAATATTGGGTTGTTGCAATGTCGCTGACCAATTCAACTGCATTTGTATTCTCTGTCTGTACTGTGCCAGGGGATTCCTGGCTTACATCATGGCCTGCCTGGGAATTGGATTGGGAACACCCCCACATCAGGCATAACGCGGATATGGCTGCAACAAGAGGGATGCATTTTGTTTTCATCATTTATTCGCCGTCCTTCCTTATAAAAATAATTCAATGGTTGTTAAAACTTACCGAAATCAGTGTTTATATATCTTCGCCACGGCCAGACCAATGGCAAGCACGGCCGCCGAAGCTCCAATCCAGATCCAGCCGGTCTGATTGGATGCAGGGTTTCCGGTTCCATCCATGTGAAATCTGAAATCATCTCCGGGCATTTGCCTAACGCCCCCGGCGGGCCGGCTGGTATTGTTATCCCCTGCTGTACCGGAGGCTTCAGAAGGAGTGGCTTCTGTTTGGCTTCCGGAAAACTGGCCCGGGAAATTTCCCGAAGCATTATCCGGGGGATTAGATGGATTGAAGCCCTCCGGCAGGTTAAATGAGCCAAAGCCCTCCGGCATTTCTCCGGTAAAGCCCTCCGGCATACCTGACATATCCCCGCCAAATCCGCCCATACCGCCGCCCCTGCCGCCTTCGCCGCCCATGGAACCCATGTCGGAAAGAGTGATGGCCGAGGCGTCCACATAACTCATATTATCGGCTGTCTCTCCGTTATCAAGCTGCATGGAAATACTGCTGCTGCGCAAATTACAGAATTGGCGGAGCGTTTCCACGCCCAGTTCAAATTCCTCATAGGTGTAAAAAGCCGTTGGGTCTTTTTCCACATAGGATTGAATCAGGTCATATGCATTGTCGATAATGCCCTGTATATCAACACTGTTTAAAAACTCAGCAAAATACTGATGATACAGCGCCGTATATTCTTCGCTTTCAAAAATCCAATTCAGCATTGGCCGGTCGGAAGAACCGCCGGACACCGGGGTGTCAATGGGCGTGTTGACGGTACTCGTTGCGTTTCCGCCGCCAAATGTACCAAAGCCCAGGTTATAGTCCCACGGAATCATGGAAAGCCGGCCATCCGTTTCATAAAGATAATAGTTGTGGACCATCATGCCTGTATAACTGTCGTCATTGCAGACATAATTGTGGACTACAAAGTAGCGGATGACCTGCTCTATATCCACAACAGATGCAATGTCCTGGTTATCGGACAGCTTTTTCAGGGACTCAATCAATCGTTTTTGGTCGGCTTTGGTAATATGGGTCTTGGCGTTGTTCCAGATGTTTAAGTAACTGTCCAACTCATCGTCAATGTACTGCAGCTTCACGTCGGAGGAGACCATTCCAAACCCGCCGCCCCCGGAGAAAGGAATATCAGGCATCCCACCGCCAGACATGGAAGGCGGACTAAATCTGCCGGAAGGTACGCCGGATTCCCTTGAATCTGTATCAGTTCCTCCAAAATCAAAGCCGTTCCCGCCATCACGGCTGCCAAACATGGCAGACGGGTCAAATTCCCTGCCATTGCCCCGGCCTCCGCCAAAGCCCAGACTGTCCGGCTTATAAAGTTCGCCGTAATCCGAACCGTAATTGCGCTCCAGGAAGGATTCCTCCACACCCTCCACCGCCAGGTACAGACCCCAGTCCTCGCCGTTCACCGTGATATAGACATAGCTGCACAGAGAGGAATTCACACCGAATCCGTTCATCATGGTGTAGGTCAGATAATCCTTCATCATGGTGGAATCCTGAATCAGATTGTTCAGGCTCAGCTTATCAAGCCCATGGTAGGTCCTGGTGCTGTCATAGTGGTCAAATTCAATTTTGAAGCTGTACCGCTCACTGCCGATGGATGACACCATTGACAAAGAGGTGTTCCCTTTGGCACGGAGTCCTATGTTTTTATAGGATTCACCGTCGATTACCACGTTGGCCATATAATATTCCTCGCTGGTGGCATTGGCAATAAACTCATCCCAGTCGTCCATGACAATATCAACGGAGTGAACCTTTGTGTTGTCAAATAACCTGTTTTCATATCCCATGGTGTGCGCCATTACCTCGATACCCAGGGCCGCGCCATTCATAAACAGAATGGTCAGAACTAACATCAAGGCCATGACAATCACAGCAATGCGGTCAAAATGTTTGCTTCCTGACATAATTTACCCCATATAATCGCCGTTGTAAGAGACAATCACCGCGCTGTTGACACCGGGCATTTCCGAAAGGATATTGATAAAATCAGTATCATCATCCTTAAGCCGCACTTCAATGTTCAGCTCGATAGCGCCCTTAACAGCGGATTTGCTCTTGATGGTTGTTTTGGTTACATTTTTGGAGAGGAAATCTTTTGCCTTCATTTCCACATCATGACTGGTACAGCTGAGTACCACTATATAGGGATGCGTGTTAGAGGACTTATTGACAAATACCAGCAGGATGATACCGATGCAGACGCTGCTGATGACAGCAAGAGGAATCATGCCCGCTGCCAGAATAATACCTGCGCCGATGGCCCAGAACAGGAACGCAATGTCCAGCGGGTCCTTGATGGCGGTACGGAAACGGACAATGGAAAGAGCGCCCACCATACCAAGAGACAGGACAACATTGGAAGTCACGGCAAGGATGACCGTTGCCGTAATCATGGTCAAGGCAATCAGAGTGGTGCCGAAGCCTGCGGAATACATCACGCCCCGATAGGTTTTCTTGTAAACAAGGAAAATGAACAGACCAACGCCAAAGGACAGCAGAATGGTCAAAATCATGTCAAAGACGCTGATAGAGGATACTTTTTCTAAAAAGCTGGATTTAAAAATATCGTTAAAAGTCATGGTTTGGGTTCTCCTTATTCCATTTTATTTTTAATCATACACGCGGCAGGCAGCATATTTGGAATAGGCCGTGCCGTGTCTTTCCCCAAGCTGCACCATGTCACGGATGACATCCGGCAGAAAATTGTCCCACTTCACTTCCAGGATACAGGGTGAACCGGCAACCGGTATGGTGGTGCAATGGGGATTTAAGAAATCCGTGCATCCAAGGGCGGTACGGATATTGTAATCTAGCGTCACACGGACATTGCCGGGGACGAATACAAAAGGCTCACGGGTGTAATCCACAATCACCTTTGCCGCTAGGCCTTCATTGCGAATACAGGTATAAAATCTCAGGATTACTTCATCGGTGCTGGCAGCCATCCAGTGAATATCACCGCCCGCAATCCGACAAGCCTGGGCCTGGGTCAGCAGGGCGGACTCCTTATACCCCAGTCCGCTGCATTTGAACTTCCGCTCCAGGCGGATTACAGACGGGTCATTGTTATACATACGAATCCTGTACTTTTCCCGGCGGCTCACGCCGTCCAGCTTTTCCCGCAGGGCTTTGTCGTCCGGATTGTCAAAGTACAGGCTTCGGATTTCATATTGTCCGTCTATGGCATGGCTGTCCGGCGCCATCACCGCCCTTAGCCTTTGCCGCAGGATCAGCATATCCAGATTGCTGATTTCATGCTTTACTTCATGTCTGTATTGCATGCAGCATTCCTCCTTTCTATGCAGCCATTATAAAACCCTAACCTATGAGCAACATTAGAAAGACCTTCCCGTTTGTGAATCCTTGCGGGAGGGTCTGTGAATATTTTGTGAAGTTGTATTAAAAGCGGGCAGTGAAGCGGATGGTCCCGGTCTCTGTGTACTCTGCTGTCAGCGTTCCGCCAAATGCCTGTGCGATGGCACGGGCGGCAGAAAGGCCAATCCCATACCCGGAGACTGTGCTGCTTTGGGTTCTGGCGCTGTCCCCCCGGAAAAACCGCTCAAAGAGCCGTTCCGGGTCAGAATTGCCGGGAGTATCGCAAGTGTTTTCTTCTGCAATTACAATTTGTCTCCCATCGCCCGTCACGGAAAAACGGATTATCCCATCCTTCGGGGTGTATTTAACCGCATTGTCAAGTAGAATGGAAATCATTTGGGAAAATGTATCCCTGTGCGCCTGCATGAAAACATGGGGCTGGATTTTTACGGACAGCGAAATCTGTTTCTCTGCCGCGGCATCTTCCCAGGACGGCAGCATCCCGTTCATCAGCCCGCTTATATCAACCCGTTCTGTGGGCAGCTTCGTTTCCTCGTCCAGCCTGGCCAGCGTCAGAAGATTTGTCATCAGCACATTCAGCCGCTGGATCTGAAGCCGGATGTTTCTGCTGTACTTGCTTTCTCCGTAAATCAGAGTTGCCGCGTCATTGTTGGACTGGATGATTGCAAGGGGTGTTTTCAATTCATGGCCGGCGTTTGTGATGAACTGCTTCTGCTTTTCCATACCTGCCAGGATGGGACGGACCACCCGCCCGGAAAGCGGGATAACAAACAGAAGAATCACAAGCCAGCATATAAGGGCAATGGCAGAGGAAATGCTCAGGGCCATCACACACATCCGAAATTGGCCGGATATATCCATAAAGAAAATCAAACGGTCTGCCCCGGACTGCTTTACTTCATATTTGTACCCTTCAATCTTGCCCGAGGCACCGGTAATCTGCCCGGCATATTGGACTGCCTGCTCCGCGCTGACAGATGATATATGATCGATGTTCACATCCAGAACCGTTCCGTCCCGGGCCGTGCGCACCATAAAAAAACGGGCCGACTGGATGATGTCCATATCCATGGGCGGGGCAAAGGGCATTGGCCTGGGCGGTTCCACCGGCGGAAATTTTCCTCCCCCGCCGGCAAGGGTGTGCAGAACAACGCTTGACTGGCTGTCCAAAATAATCCAGCTAAGGCCGCTGATGGCTCCAACCAATACCACCAGCAGGATGGTGACCGCGGACATGGCAAAGACAATGAACTTTTTTCTCAGCGTTTTTTTCATGACGGCATCTCCAACCGGTAGCCTATATTGCGCTTAGACACAATCTCCACCGTTGATTCCATGGCCAGGAGACGTTTGCGCAAATAGGAAATATAGAGCCAGACGCTGTTGATATCCGTTTCCGCATCATACCCCCACGCCTTAATCAGCAAATCCTCCGAGGAAAGGAAGATATTGTAGTTTATCATCAGCTGCTCCATAAGCCGGTATTCCTGTTTGGGCAGCACAAAATGCGTATCGCCGCAGGAAAGCGTGCCGGACTGAATGTTCAGCGTCAAATCGCCAAAGGACAGCAAATCCGGGCGGAACTCCTCCCGCCTGCGCAGCATGGCACGGACACGGGCCAGCAGCTCCCCCATGTCAAAGGGCTTGGGCAGATAATCGTCCGCCCCTGCATCCAGTCCCCGGATGCGGTCATCCACCTGCGTCTTAGCGGTCAGCAGCAAAATCGGCGTTTTGCATCTGTTGTTCCGCAGGGCGGAAAGAACCTCGATTCCATCCCGCTTGGGCATCATAATATCCAGAATAATCCCGTCATAATCGCCGGACACGGCATAATCATAGGCGTCCTCGCCATTATACACGGCATCAACAATATATTTGTGGTAAGTCAGGATGTCCACCACCGCTTCGGAAAGCGAGCGTTCATCCTCGGCATAAAGCAGCTTCATAACGTCCTCCCTTGGAAAGATGATTTCATTTTGATAATGATACCATATAAGTGTGAAAATTGTAAGCGCCAAATATTCCTACGGATTTCCTAATCCACAGGATTCCTCTATAATTG